>NHCFD04200__coassemble_340_pt1 | contig 19526 bp, 16 predicted proteins | sample NHCFD04200__metabat2_high_PE_023 | metagenome-assembled genome bin NHCFD04200
GCTCCCACATCGGCCGCCGCACCAAGATCAAGTACCCGGTCACCGGTGACGTCGCAGCGACCATCGAGAACATCCTGCCGCACGTCGAGGAGAAGAAGGATCGCCGCTTCCTCGACCGCATGCTCAAGTCGCACTACAACAAGCTCAACAACGTGGTGGAGGCTTACACCAAGAATGCCGAGAAGATGAAGCCCATCCACCCGGAATTCGTGGCCAACATCATTGACGAAGAGGCGTCGGACAATGCCATCTTCACCGTCGATACCGGCATGTGCAACGTCTGGGGCGCTCGCTACATCACCGCGAACGGCCAGCGCGAGCAGATCGGTTCCTTCCGCCACGGCACCATGGCGAACGCTCTTCCGATGGCCATCGGCGCCCAGGCTGCGAACCCGGGCCGCCAGGTCATCACCTTCTCCGGTGACGGCGGCCTGTCCATGCTCATGGGTGAGCTGCTCACCGTCAAGCTCCACAACCTGCCTGTGAAGATGTTCGTCTTCAACAACTCCTCGCTGGGCATGGTCAAGCTTGAGATGCTCGTCCAGGGCCTGCCGGAGCATGAGACGGACCACGACGCCGTCAACTACGCGCAGATCGCCGAGGCCGCTGGCATCAAGCACATCCGCATTGAGGACCCGAAGAAGGCCCGCAAGCAGATTCAGGAAGCCATGGCCTTCAACGGCCCAGTCCTCGTCGATATGGTGACCGACCCGAACGCGCTGTCCATCCCGCCGACGCTGACCTTCGCGCAGCTCGCCGGCTTCTCCAAGGCCGCAACCCGCACCGTCTTCGGCGGCGGCGTGGGCCAGATGATTAATCTGGCGCAGTCCAACCTGCGCAACATCCCGCGCCCTTAAAACCTCGAGCTTGCTCGAGCCCCGCGCCCGCGTGCCTCTCAGGCCGCGGGCGTCGCGCCGTTTTTCGTCGGGTCCTTGACGGGGATAAGAAGCAGCGCCCCCACGGCCAGCACGAGCCCGATGGCGAGCACGCCGCCGCGGTCGCCGTCGCCGAACCAGGAGACGAAGAGACCAAAGAGTAGGGGAGCAAGCCAGCTCACGGCGCGGCCGGTCGTGGCATAGAGACCGAACATCTGGCCCTCGCAGCCCGGCGGCGCGACGCGGGCGAGGAAGCCGCGGGCCGATGCTTGCGCCGGCCCCACGCACAGGCACAGTATGAGGCCGCAGATCCAGAAGGCGAGCGGGCCGGAGGCGAAGAACATCACGAGTGCCATGGCGGTGAGGATTCCCAAGCACGTGAGGATGACGGCCTTTGGTCCGACGTGGTCATCGAGGAGGCCGCCCAGCACAGCGCCGAGCGCTGCGGCGACGTTGGCGGCGACACCGAAGATAAGCACGTCGCCGGCGTTCAAGCCATAGACCGAGACGCCGAGCACGGCACCGAAGCTGAAGACGGCGGAGAGCCCGTCGCGGAAGACCGCAGAAGCGAAGAGGAAGTAGAAGGCGTTGCGGTCCGTGTGCCACAGCTCGCGCAGCGTCGCGAAAAGCGCACGGTAGGACTCGATGATGCCGCCGGTGTCCTCACCGGAGGCGGGAATCTCCGGCACGCGCAGGAGAACGGGGATGGCGCTTACGCCAAACCATAGCGCGGCGAGGAGCGCGACGAGCCGCATGTTCCAGCCACCATCAGTGGGAAGATTAAGCGCGCCCGCCGTCCCCGGGGTGCTGCCGCCGGCGACGAACCCGAAGTAGCAGATGAGCAGGAGCACGATGCCGCCGAAGTACCCCGCGGACCAGCCCAAGCCGGAGACGCGCCACACGCGTTCCGGGGCGGCGACCTGTTTCAGCTGTGCGAAGTAGTTGACCTCCGCGAACTGCATGGTCACCGAACCCACCGCGAGTCCCGCGAGTCCCAGCCAGAAATAGACGGGGGCGTCGTTGCGCACGAAGAAGAGCAACGCCATAACGGCGACGGTGGCCGCGGACCAGAACGCGAGCGCCCGGCGGCGGGCGCCGCGCCGGTCCGAGCGCTGGCCCATGATGGGAGTGACGGCGAAGATAACGAGTCCCGCTGCCGTCATGGACCAGGACAGCCATTGGGCTGGAGTGTACGAAGAATCGATCTGCTTGCCCACGGAATCGGTGAGGTAGACCGAGAAAATGAAGGTGACGAGCGCGGCGTTAAACGCGGCGGAACCCCAGTCCCACAGAGCCCACGCAGCGACGGTGAGGCGGTCGGTGCGGCGAGCCGAGGAAGGCACGGGCGAAGAAGCAGCAGGCGCAGTCATAAACCTCAAGCCTAAAGTGCACGGGACAAACGCGCAGCGCAACGGAACATAAACTGCCCCGCGCGGGGCGTGGAATCCCCGCGGAGTCTCACAGTCGACTTTCAGGTTTTCGGCAGTACCCTTGAAAACGCGAGTGGCAGAGTAGTTAGTCGAGCTCAAATTACGAAAGGCACCCTTCCATCATGGACGATAAGCATAATGACAACGTGACCATCCTTGTGGTCGATGACGAACCGAATATCGTCGAACTGCTCACCGTGTCCCTCAAATTCCAGGGCTTCAACGTGCACACCGCGAACTCGGGCACGGAGGCGCTGCGCATCGCGCGCGAGATCAACCCGGACGCGTACATCCTTGATGTCATGATGCCCAGCATGGATGGCTTTGAGCTGCTCGGCAAGCTGCGCCAAGAAGGCCTTGACGGCCCGGTGCTTTACCTCACGGCGAAGGACAGCGTCGATCAGCGTATCCACGGCCTCACCATCGGTGCGGACGATTATGTGACGAAGCCTTTCTCCCTCGAAGAAGTCATCACGCGTCTGCGCGTCATTCTGCGCCGCGGCGCCGTCGCAGACGACATGACGTCTGACGCCACCATGACCTACGCTGACCTCACCCTCAACGATGACACGCACGAGGTCACCAAGGGCGGCGAGATCGTCGATCTCTCGCCCACGGAGTTCAACCTCCTGCGCTACCTCATGCAGAACAAAGAAGTTGTTCTCTCCAAGTCGAAGATCCTCGACAACGTGTGGCACTACGACTTCGGTGGCGACGGCAACGTCGTCGAGTCCTATATCTCGTACCTGCGCCGCAAGATCGACACGGGCGACACCCCGCTCATCCACACCGTTCGCGGCGTGGGCTATGTTCTGCGCATGCCGCGCTCCTAGGCTCGAGCCGGCTGCCGCTTCATGAAGATACAGAAATCTCTTTCCTCCTTCGTCCGCACGGTCTCGCTGCGCACGTTGCTCGTCATCATCGTGGTGGGCGTCTCGTTGGCGGGACTTATCGCGAGTTCTGCTGCGGTTTCTGCGCTCATGCGCGAAGTGATCTACTCGCAGGTCGACAAGGATCTCATCACCGCCGCGCGGGGTTGGGCACGCAACGAAGATCTGCTGGGCGAAAGCGATGACCGCCGTCCGCCGAGCGAATACACCGTCATCTCGTATGGTGCGGACGGTACTGCCAAGTACTTCAATCCGGATCTTGAGGCCATCCCGCGCGTGGAAGATCTCGTGGTGGACGGCACGCCGCAGACGGTGGACACGGTCCGGACAGACAATTCCGGTGCGGTCCGCCGTTCTAGCGAGCAGTGGCGCGCCGTCGCCACGCGCAATGACGGCTCGATCATCGTCGTGGCGAAGAAGATCGCACGTGAAAACGCGCAGATCCAGCAGCTGGCCTTCATGCAGATCGGCATCAGCCTCATCGTCAGCATCATCATTTACTTGATAAGTTTCATCTGTGTGAAGGCGGCGCTCCGTCCGCTGCGCGAGGTGGAACGCACTGCTCGACAGATTGCCGCAGGTGACTTGGACAAGCGTGTCCCAGTCCTGGGAGAAAATACCGAGGTCGGCGAGCTCTCCAAATCGCTCAACATTATGCTGGGCCGGCTCCAAGAATCCATCGAGACCGCGCGCGACAAGGAAAACCAGATGCGCCGTTTCGTGGGCGATGCCTCCCACGAGCTGCGCACGCCGCTTACCAGTTTGCGCGGCTACACGGAGCTCTACCGCTCCGGCGCCACGGAGGATGTGGACCTCGTGCTGGGCAAGATCGATGCCGAGTCCAAGCGCATGTCCTTGCTCGTCGAGGATCTCCTCGCACTCACCCGCGCGGAGGGCAATCGCCTCGAGATGCATACCGTCGATCTTCTCGAACTCTGCATGTCCGTGGGCTCGACTGCGCGCGCCGCGTTTGCCGGACGCACCATCGACGTGCGCCCCAAGACCTCCGGCATCCCGCTCGTCAACGGCGACTCGGATCGTCTCCACCAGGTGCTGCTCAACCTCGTGTCCAACGGCATGCGCCACGCGGGCGATGACGCGACGGTGACCATCCAGCTGCGCGATGGAGACGGCTTTATCTATATCGACGTCATCGATGACGGCAAGGGTATGGAGGACGAAGTCGCCGCGCATATCTTTGAGCGTTTCTACCGCGCGGACTCGTCGCGTACTCGCGACACGGGCGGCTCCGGCCTGGGCCTGGCCATTGCCAAGTCCCTCGTGGAGCAGCATGGCGGCACCCTGTCAGTGACCTCGGAGCTGGGCGTCGGCTCGACCTTTACGGTCGCGCTGCCGGCCGTGCCCCAGCCTGCCGAGGCCCCCTCCGACCCCACGGCCGAGCCCGCCACCATCACCGGTACTGCGGTTCCCGTCTCTGGGAAGAAGGCGAAGAAGAAGCTGCGCACCAAGCCGTGGTCACGCAGCAAGTCCAAGGAGAAGTCGCGCGGCGACTCCACCTCGAAGCCGGATACTCCTGCCGCGGCCGCGGAGACCAAGGGCCCTCCCCAGGACCCGGATTCGCAGGACACCTAAGCGGCCACGACCACAGCACGAACACAAGAAAGCCGGCACTCTTTCAGCAGGGAAGGTGCCGGCTTTCGTATGCGAAGCTTCGGTGGTGCTTAGGAGCGGAAGCCGTCCTCGCCGGTGCCGAGGTGCTGGCGAATACGGGTGGCCGCCTCGTCCATGGCTGCAGGATCGGTGGCATCGGCAGCGTAGGCCTTGGTGAAGTCGTACTCGTCCATCTTGTCGGTGGGGAAGATATGAATGTGGGTGTGCGGGACGTCGAAGCCCGCGATGATGTAGCCGGCGCGCTTGGCGTCGAACGCGTTCTTTACGGCGTTGCCGACCTCCTTGGCGATGGCATTGAGGTGGGCCCACGTCTCCTCGTCGAGGTCGGTCCACTTGTCGACTTCCTGGATGGGAACGATGAGCGTGTGGCCGTAGCGCAGGGGCTCGATGGACAAGAAAGCAACGACGGTGTCGTCACGGTAAACAAAACGGCCGGGCAGTTCGCCTTCGATGATCTTGGTAAATACAGAAGCCATGGGGAATACCCTACCTGCCCGGTAGGATAGGCGGCATGCGAATTCTTGTGATCGGTTCGGGCGGCCGCGAACACGCCCTCCTCAAGGGACTGGCCAACGATCCTTCTGCCCCGGAGCTCCACGTCGCGCCGGGTTCACCGGCCTTCGCCCAACTCGCCACCGTCCACCCCGAGTACTCGCAGGTTGATGACCCGCAGCGCATGCTCGAGTTGGCGCAGTCTATCGATGCTGAGCTCGTCGTCGTCGGCCCTGAGGTCCCGCTCGTCGCGGGTGTCGCCGACGTTCTCCGTGAGGCGGGAATTCTCGTCTTCGGCCCCAATCAGGACGCCGCTCAGATTGAAGGCTCCAAGAAGTTCGCCAAGGACGTCATGGAGGCCGCAGGCGTTGCGACCGCACGCGCGGAGCAGCTCACCCCGGGTACCGCGGACGCCGACATCGAGGCCGCGCTCGACCGCTTTGGCCCGCAGTTCGTGGTCAAGGATGACGGCCTGGCCGGCGGCAAGGGCGTCGTCGTGACCGAGGACCGCGCCGCGGCTCGCGCGCACGTTGACGCCGTGCTGGGGGCCGGCAACCCGGTTCTCCTCGAGTCCTTCCTCGACGGCCCGGAGGTCTCCCTCTTCTGTCTCGTCGACGGTGAGACCGTCGTCCCGCTGCTGCCGGCGCAGGATCACAAGCGTGCGTTCGACAATGACGAAGGCCCCAACACCGGTGGCATGGGCGCGTACACCCCGCTGCCGTGGCTGCCCAAGCGCGGAGTCGAGCGCATCGTCAACGAGGTCTGCGTGCCCGTCGCCAAGGAAATGGTCCGCCGCGGTACCCCGTACTCCGGTCTGCTCTACGCCGGCCTGGCCTGGGGTAAGGAAGGCCCGTCCGTCGTCGAGTTCAATTGCCGCTTCGGCGACCCGGAGACCCAGGCCGTCCTGAGCCTCCTCGAGTCCCCGCTGGCCGAGGCCCTCCACGCCGTCGCCGCCGGCGAGCTGGCCCAACTCCCGCCGCTGGAATGGAAGGACGGCTACGCCGTCACCGTCGTCCTCGCCGCTGAGGGATATCCGGCCTCCCCGGTCAAGGGCGCGGAAATCTCCAGCCCGGATCTGGACAACCCGGAGAAGATCCTCCACGCGGGCACCACCGTCGAGGACGACGGCATTGTCCGTGCGAACGGCGGCCGCGTGCTCAACGTCCTGGGGCACGGCTCCACCCTCCACGAGGCCCGTGGCAACGCCTACGTCGTTCTCGATGAGGTCGCGATGGACGGCGGCTTCTACCGTTACGACATCGGTCTACCCGCTGCGCAGGAGCGTATTCGCATCTAAGAAGGGGACGAGCGTGACCGGGCACCAGCCTGGTCACTGAGGCGGACGCTGTGTCCGAGCGCTGGGCCCAGACGCCGTGGCGCGGTTGAGCGCGAGAGTCGGGGGCATCGGCACGCTAGGCGTGCGATAATAGACGGCGTGGCTGAGAAAAAGAATATTTCCAACGTACTGTCCGCACGCTATGCGTCACCCGAGATGACCGAGATCTGGTCGCCGGAGCACAAGATCATCCTCGAGCGTCAGCTGTGGATCGCCGTCATGAAGGCCCAGAAGGACCTCGGCGTCGACATCCCGGCAGAGGCCATCGCGGCCTACGAGGCCGTCATCGAAGACGTCAACCTTGCGTCCATCGCTGACCGCGAGCGCGTCACGCGCCACGACGTCAAGGCACGCATTGAAGAGTTCAACGCCCTGGCTGGCTACGAGCATATTCACAAGGGCATGACCTCGCGTGACCTCACGGAGAACGTCGAGCAGCTGCAGATCCTGCGCTCCCTCGAGCTCATCCGCGACAAGGCTATCGCCGTCGTCTCCCGCATTGGCGAGCGCGCCGCACAGTACCGGACCCTCGTCATGGCAGGCCGGTCCCATAACGTGGCGGCGCAGGCCACGACGCTGGGCAAGCGCTTCGCGTCTGCTGCGGACGAGATGCTGCTGGGCATCGAACGCGTGGAAAGCCTGCTGGGCCGCTACCCGTTGCGCGGCATCAAGGGCCCGATGGGCACCTCCCAGGACATGCTCGACCTCATGGGCGGTTCCGAGGACAAGCTTGCGTCGCTGGAGACGCTCATTGCCGACCACCTCGGCTTCAGCCGTATCTTCAATTCCGTGGGTCAGGTTTACCCGCGCTCCCTCGACTTTGACGCGGTTTCTGCGCTCGTCGAGCTCGGCGCCGGCCCCTCCTCGCTGGCCACGACCATTCGCCTCATGGCCGGCAACGAGACCGTCACCGAAGGCTTCAAGGAAGGCCAGGTCGGTTCGTCCGCCATGCCGCACAAGATGAACGCCCGCTCCTGCGAGCGCGTCTGCGGTTTCCAGGTCATCCTTCGTGGCTACCTCACCATGGTCGCTGACCTCTCCGGTCAGCAGTGGAACGAGGGCGACGTGTTCTGCTCCGTCATCCGCCGCGTGGCTCTACCAGATGCCTTCTTCGCCATCGACGGCCAGTTCGAGACCTTCCTCACCGTGCTCTCCGAATTCGGCGCCTTCCCAGCTATGATCAACCGCGAGCTCGAGCGCTACCTGCCATTCCTCGCCACGACCCGCATCCTCATGGCCGCTGTCCGCGCCGGCGTGGGCCGCGAGACCGCGCACGAGGTTATCAAGGAAAACGCCGTCGCCGTCGCGCTCAACATGCGCGAGAACGGCGCGGAGCAGGACCTCGTTGCCCGCCTCGCTGCGGACGAGCGCCTGCCGCTGTCTGCAGAAGATCTCGAGGCCGCCCTCGCGGACAAACACGCCTTCATCGGCGCCGCTGAGTCCCAGGTCAACCAGGTGCTCACGCGCATTAAGGCGCTCGTGGATCAGCACCCGGGTGCTGCGAACTACACCCCGGGCGAGATTTACTAGTCCTCAGGCAGAGGCCCTGCATACACGAACCCCGGTTCAGCGCGTTGGCGGTGTGAACCGGGGTTCGTTGCGGTGGGGAGCTTTAGGCGCCGAGTGGGAACGGCAGGTTGAAGTTCGGCAGCTTGAAGCCGCCGGGGGTGTTGACCACGTAGGCCGCGCCGACGGTGAGGACGGCGATGGCGATGAGGATGCCGATGGCCGTGCCCTTCGAGGAGCCGCCGCCGCTGCTGCCGTCGTTACCGGTGCCGTTGGTGATGGGCACCTCGATCTCCGGAACCGGCTGGTAACCCGGCGTCGCGCCCCTGGCTTCGAGCTCCGTGATGCACTTTTCCCATGCGGCCTTGACAGCGTCGTTGCCCGCGGTGGATTCGAAGGAATCGATGGTGGACTGCAGTCCGACCTCGGATTCGTGCTTGGCGAGGATGGAGCGGAACTGCGAACTGAAGTCCTCCGACGCGGAGAGCAGCTTCGCGCGCGGACTGGTGGGCACGGAGTCGCGCATGGCGATGGCGCGGTTGATGGAGGCCTCGGGGAAGTTATCGCCCAGCAGCTTGTCCGCTGCCTCGTCGCTGACAATGGCATCCACGTTATTGGCGGCAACGAGAGTGACGAGAACGTCCTGCGCGTTATAGCCCTTGGCCTGGAACTTCTTCAGGAGCTCCGGGTAACCTGCTGCGGCCATGACGTCGCGCGTCGTAAACGCCGCGAAGGTGTCCTTGTACTCGGGGAACTGAGCCTGGACCTCTTCCGAGGCGGCGGTGAGGACCTTCTTGTAAGCCTCAATGACGGCATCGGCAGCCTGCGTGTCCTCTGGGGCGTGCTCGAGAGTGCACAACGGGGTCCCATGCTGGGACGTTCGGGTGTCAACGGTAGGGGCGGCGGTCGCCTGAGGGACGGCGACGGCGCTGAGCGCGAGGGTGGTGGAGACGAGGGCAGCGGTAAGGCGGCTACGCACGAGGGGAACTCCTAAGTGAGACGGAGGAGACAGCAAAAGTCAGAACAGTGCTACAGAGTCTAGGCTGCGATATGCTTTCTGTCATGCGCCCTCAGCTTTCTGATTACAAGCATCTGTCCTCCGGCAAGGTTCGCGACATCTACGAAGTTGATGATAGAACCCTGCTCATGGTTGTTTCGGACCGTATCTCGGCCTACGACCATGCTCTCACCCCCGCGATTCCGGATAAGGGCCGCGTGCTCACCGCGACCTCGCAATTCTTCTTCGACGCCATCGATTTCCCCAACCACCTGGCGGGCCCCGTCGATGACGAGCGCATCCCGGAAGAGGTGCTCGGCCGTGCCATCGTGGTGAAGAAGCTGGACATGCTGCCTTTCGAGTGCGTCGCTCGCGGCTACCTCACTGGCTCCGGCCTCAAGGAGTACATCGCCGAAGGCACTGTGTGTGGCATCGAGCTGCCCTCAGGGCTTACGGAGGCCTCGCGCCTGCCGGCCCCCATCTTCACCCCGGCCACCAAGGCCGAGTTCGGTGAGCATGATGAGAACGTGAGCTTCGACCGCGTCGTCGCAGACCTGGGCCAGGAGCGGGCTGAGGAGCTGCGCACCGCAACTCTGCGCATCTACTCTGAGGCCGCCGCCATCGCGGAGGCCAAGGGCATTATCCTCGCGGACACGAAGTTCGAGTTCGGGCTCGACGAGGACGGCACGCTGGTTCTCGCGGACGAGGTTCTTACCCCGGACTCTTCCCGCTACTGGCCGGCCGACACGTACGAGGAAGGCAAGGTTCAGCCGTCCTTCGATAAGCAGTACGTGCGTAACTGGCTGACCTCGGACGCTTCCGGTTGGGACGTCGCGGCCGCCACCGAGCCGCCGGCGCTGCCGGACGACGTCGTCGCGGCTACCCGTGACCGCTACATCGAGGCCTATGAGCGCCTGTCCGGTAAGTCCTTCGACGAGTGGATCGGCTAGAAACCGTAAACCACTCGATACGCGTCCCGTCGATAGAGCAGCAACGCTTTCTCGGCGGGACGCGTGTGTGAGCAGGGGTGCCTGAAAAGTGAGACAGGCATGAAATCCCGCTATGGGCAGCGAGCTCGGATATATTGAGGAGCGTGTGTGCGCTTGACGGGGCTCACATTGAATGCTCGCTCTCGAAAGGACTCTCATCTCGACCTCACTCACGCGAGCGTTGCCGTAGGCTGCGCGCTCGCGGTGACGCTGGGCGCCGCCGTTGTACCGGCAGGCGTGCAGGAGACCCAGGGCACCACGCGTATCACGGTGGACGAGGCTAAAGGCACCGTTCCGGCAGACTCCGTCCCGGTGGCGGAGCAGTCACTCAAGGTTGCCTATGCGGATGCCACCATCCACTCCGGCCAGAACCCCGGTTATTCGCTCATGGTTGTTAACCCGCACGGCACGCGCGTGGAACTTAATTCCGGTCGCGTCGTTGCCAAGGTCTCGGGCCTTCCTGAGGGCGCGGCTGACACGTACACCGCGTCGGTGATTCAGGGCTTCGCAATCTTCGACAAGATTCTCCTGCCCGAAGAAATCGGTGCCAGCTACACGGTGACCTTTACGACGTATACCGCTGCAGGCGAGGTCATCGAGACCGCGCAGGCTACGACCAAGGTCATTGAGCCACTCGCCTCGCAGCCCAAGCGCACAGGAATCGCGCAGTTCTCCTCCGGCTCCAGCTGGATCGTGGACGGCAAGACGCAAGGCCCCGTGGTCGATAACACGCAGTACTACCTTGATTACGCGAAGGACCTGCGCCGCACCCTGGGGCTCGCGGACAAGTTGTCTCACCCATCCCATCTTCTCCCCCCACAGAAAGCTCTACAACCACATGAATTTCTCTCCTCGCCGCGCACTCATTGCCGCTGCCGTGTCCGTGTCTCTCGCCGCTACCGCCGCTCCGGCGGCCACGGCCCAGTCCTCGCTGCTGTCCCTGCCGTCTGGCCTCGTTTCCGTCAACGGCACCGGCATTGAGAATGGCGCCTTCACCGGTGCTATTGAAAAGGACGGCATCAAGATTCCGGTCACCGGCACGATCGAGAACGGCGCTATCACGGGACTCAAGGTCGATCCGAACGGCGTCGTGGGCATCGCCGAAGGTGCATTCACGGGTGCCATTCAGAAGGACGGCGTCAACATCCCGATCACGGGCACCATTGAGAAGGACGGCATCAAGGGCGTGGAGGTTCAGCCTGGTGGCCTTGTAGGTGTCCAGGAGGGTGCTTTCACCGGTGCTATTGAGAAGGACGGCGTCGAGATTCCGATCACGGGCACCGTTGAAAACGGTGCCATCAAGGGTGCCGAGATCAACGTGGACCCGAACGGCATAATCGGCATCCAGGAGGGCGCTTTCAAGGGCGTTATCGAAAAGGACGGCGTCAACGTACCGATCACCGGCACCATTCAAGACGGCGCGTTTAAGGGCGTGAGCATCGAGCCGCGCGGCGTGACCGGCACCCTTGAGGGTGGCGTGCTGGGTATCGCACCGGGTGCTATCCAGATCAACCCGCAGATCGACGTCGTTGTCGCTGACATCTTCGGGTCCTCGAAGTTCGCGGAGACCGACGCCGTGAATGTCACCATTCCGCTCATCGGCGTTGCAGCCATCCTCGCGGCTATCGGCTTCGCCATCAACCAGATGGGCCTGCCGCCGGCCAGCCTCCGTGCGCTTAACCTCAACCTTTAAAACACAGAACGCAGCCCCCGCGCCGAGAAATCGGCGCGGGTGCTGCGTCGTCGTGTGTAGGGTTAGTCGAGCTCGTCGAGCTCAGTGATCTCGCGGGCTGCGCGCTGCAGGATCTCCAGGATGGCTTGCTCGTGCTCGGGGGAGGGCGCTTCGTCGGTGAGAAGGGCTTGGCGCAACTGGCCGAGGGCCTGCATGATGGCCGGGTTGCCCAGCTCGCGACGCTCCTGGGGTGCACCGCGTGGGCCGAGGAAACCACGCGCCCCGTGACCGCCGCGCGGACCGTGGGGGCCGGGGCCGGGACGGCCAGGGGCGAAGGGGGCATCGTCAGGCTGCGCGTACGCGTCGAAGAAGCCCTCCCACTCCGTGGCGTGTGCGGTGAGCAGCGCGCGGCCGGCCTCCGTGATGGTGGCGAGCTTGCGGCCGGATTCCTGGGCGATGGCGATGAGTTCTTCGTCCTCGAGCATGCTCAAGGTGGGGTAGACCGCGCCGGGGCTGGGGGTCCAGTTTCCGTTCGTGCGCTCGCCGATGGCGTTCATGAGCTGGTAGCCGTGCATGGGTTCTTCGCCCAGGAGCAAGAGGATGGCGGTGCGGAGATCGCCGCGGCCGGCGCGCCCGCCGCGACCAAAGCCGCGGCCGCGCCCGAAGCCCGGGCCGAAGCCGGCGTTGGGGCCAGGCCCAGGCCCGTGGCCCGGACCATGCCCGTGACCAGGACCGTGTTCGCCGTGCGGACCGCGCCGGGCGAAGCCGTGGGAATGAGACCGGGGGTCATCCTCGGAACCGGGGAAGGGGAAGTGATTGGGCACGATGCGTCCTTGCTGAGTGGCGGTGGGGGAGCGATGCTCAACGCCCGTTGACATATTTAACGATATATCGCAATATATCGCTAGTACAAGGAGTTATATCGATAAGTATCGAAATGGCAGGTGAGAGGTGATAGCGATAGGGACAGTGCGTGGTGGGAGGTGACGTGTCGCGCGTGCCGGAAGGCGCGTAAAATGACACGGCATGACTGTAGACCCCTCCCTTGCAGCGCCCCGTGCTGCGCAACATCCCGTGACTCGTTCCTTCCATGGCCGCGACTTCGTCGATAACTATGAATGGATGCGCGACAAGGAATCCCCGGAGACGATTGCGTACCTCGAAGCGGAGAATGCGTACACCGAGGCGCGCACGGAGCACCTTACACAGCTGAGTGAGAACATCTTCGCCGAGGTGAAGTCGCGCGTGAAGGAGACGGACATGTCTGTGCCCGTCCTGCGCGATGGTTACTGGTACTACGGTCGCACGGAGGAGGGCAAGAGCTACGGGCTGTCGTGTCGCCTTAAGGCTGCCGAGGGCGCGGAGGCGTGGAGCCCCATCGAGCTGCCCGAGGAGGGCGCGCCGGAGGGCGAGGAGGTTCTGCTCGACTCCAACGTCCTGGCCGAGGGACACGAGTTTTTCCAGGTGGGCGCGGTGGCGCGCAACCGGGAGACGGATGTGCTTGCCTTTGGCGTGGATACCGCGGGCGACGAGCGCTTTGAGGTCTCCTTCAAGGATCTGAAGACGGGCGAGTTGCTCGCGGATCGCCTGGAGGGCGTCTACTACTACCTCACGTGGGCCGGTCCGAATTACATCTTCTATACGACCGTGGATGAGGCGTGGCGCTCGGATAAGGTCTGGCGCCACAAGATGGGCACCCCGCAAAGCGAGGACGTGCTTGTCTTCCACGAGGAAGACGCGCGCTTTGGCGTGGGCGTGGGGACTACGAAGTCCCGCGAGTTCCTCTTCGTTCAGGTGCAGTCCAAGACCACCACGGAGGCGTGGGTCGTGGGCCTCGACAATCCGGAAGGGGAGCTGCGCCGCCTGTGGGAGCGCCGCCAGGACGTTGACTACGACGTCGACCACGCCGTGGTGGGTGGAAAGGACTACTGGCTGGTCACGCACAATGCGACGGGTGCGAACTACGAGCTGGGCTATTGCCCGGTAGCCTATGGCACGGATTTGCCGGAGTTCGACCAGCTCACCGTCATCATGCCGCACGAGGAGACCGTCCGCATTGAGGGCCCGGCTGTCTACCGCGACCAGATCGTGGTGGGCTATCGCCGCGGCGGTATTGGCCGTGCGGCCATCATGGACGTGCGCGAGGGCTGGGGCGAGTTTAAGGAACTCGAGTTCGACGAGGAACTCTACGAGGTTTCCGTGGGCGGCGCCCCGGATTGGGAAGCGGACGTCCTGCGCGTGGGCTACACGTCGTATACGCAGCCGTCGCAGCTGTTCAACTACCGCGTGACGAGCGGCGAGTACAAGCTGCTCAAGGAACAAGAAGTCCCAGGTGGCTACGACGCGAGCCAGTACGTCGCGCACCGCGAATGGGTCACCGCCCCAGATGGCGCGCAGATTCCGGTCTCCCTCGTGCGCCGCGCGGACCTGGACATGTCGAAGCCCAACCCGACGCTCCTCTACGGCTACGGCTCGTATGAGACCTCCATGGATCCGTACTTCTCGGTCTTCCGTCTCTCGCTTATGGATCGCGGCGTCATCTTCGCCGTGGCCCACGTGCGCGGCGGCGGCGAGATGGGCCGCGCCTGGTACGACGAGGGCAAGCTGCTGCACAAGAAGAACACGTTCACGGATTTCATTGCGGTGGCCGACGACCTCATCGCGCGCGGCGTGACGGCCCCGGAAATGCTCGCTGCCGAGGGTGGCTCCGCCGGCGGTCTGCTCATGGGTGCTGTCGCCAACATGGCGCCGGAGCGTTTCCGCGCCATCCAGGCGTCTGTGCCCTTCGTGGATCCGCTCACCTCCATCCTCATGCCGGAACTCCCGCTCACCGTCGTCGAGTGGGAGGAATGGGGCGACCCGTTCCACGACTCGGCGGTCTATGACTACATGGCGAGCTACGCCCCGTACGAGAACGTCACGGCGCAGGAATACCCGGATATTTTGGCGCTCACCTCGCTCAATGACACGCGCGTCCTCTACGTCGAGCCCGCCAAGTGGATTGCCAAGCTGCGCGCCACGGCCACCGGCGGTGAGTTCCTGCTCAAGACCGAGATGGTCGCCGGCCACGGCGGCGTGTCCGGCCGCTATGCGCAGTGGCGCCAGGCCGCCTTCGAGTACGCGTGGACCATCAACAAGATCACGGGGTTAACCGCCTAGCCGCTCGCCGCGCGGCGTGGCGCCGTGCGTGCGATAATAAGCGACATGCACGGCGTTCTCCTGGTTTCGATTTCTAGTATTTTCGACGACACCCGGAAGCACGCGGAACATCTCATCGCGGAGCTCGACCGCGACGATATTCCCGTCTCTCTCCTCGTCGCCCCACACATCGATGGCAATTGGCACTTGGCCAAGGATCACCGCATGCAGCATTGGTTGCGCGACCACGCCGAGGCTGGACGCACGCTCATTCTCAATGGCTTTGACCAAGCCGTCCAGGGCCGCCGCGCCGAGTTCGCGAACCTGGAGGCACACGAGGCCCGCCTGCGGCTCAAGGGTGCCACCCGCCAGATGGCCACGATCGGCTTCGAGCCCACCATCTTCGCCGCGCCCCGCTGGCGCATGTCCCCGGGCACGCTCGAGGTCCTGCCCGAATTCGAGTTCCAGCTCGCCTGCTCCTCCCACGGCCTCCACGAGCTGCCCTCCGGCAGGCTTCATCAGACCCGCAATCTCTCCTTCGGTGAGGGCTTCGGCGCCGCGAAATGGTGGCGTCGCAACATCATTCGGGCCGCGGAGCGCTCCGCTCAGCGCGGCAACACCGTCCGCCTTTCGGTCTCCGCACGCAACCTCGAGGACCGCAAGGTCCGCGCGGACTTCCTGCGCGCCGTTGAAAAAGCCGCCGCAGCCGGGGCGAAGCCGGAGAGCTACAGCATCTTTCTCTAGGCGCGAGTATATGTGCGGACGTGTCACAGAACCCATTGACGTTCTACCTCGATAAGTCATCCCCGCAGACCTGGAAGTCCGCCATCGCTTTCACCCGAGCCGTCGGCGAGGAGGCCCGTGCGGCAGGCCTGAGCAAGGAACTCATCGAGCTTATTACTATCCGCGTGAGCCAGATCAACGGCTGCGCGTACTGCCTTAATCTCCACACGAAGGCCGCACTCATGCTGGCCGAAGCCGCCGCCCAGCCTTCCGATGCCGCCTCACCCGCCCCCACCGGCTTCTCTGCCGTCGCGCGCGACGAATTGCTGGGCACGACCTACGATGGCGGCGCCGCCTACCCGCAGTACGGCGAGTTCCCGCTGGCACAACCCGGCCCGCTGCCCGCACCTGCCTTGCCCAACGCACGGCTGAAGCTGCGCGGCTCAACGAAGGAGCAGACATGAGCGAGCAGAGTACATGTACGTCCGGCACGCAGGAAAACGTCCCGGCCTACGAAGTCCGCGTGGACGACACCTTGGCGGGCTATACGGTCTACGTCGACGTCAATGGTGACGTCGACGGCGGCCAGCGCATCGTCGCCGTGTGCCCCTACGTGACGTCATGGCTGACCAAGCACCCCGACTACCAGGAGCACGTGGATAAGACCGAACCCCGGCACCTCGCAGCCGTGGGGATTTAACGCACGAAAACGACGAAACTCCCCACAATCTGGTTTCTGATTTCTCAGTCCGAATTATGGGGAGCAGTTCAAACCCGGGCCCTTTCTGCGTTGTGTGCTACATCTTCAGATTCTTCAACGCCGCGCGCACCGGCGCAGGCAGTGCCTGCAGTGCGCTGTCCGGAATCTGGCCGAAGACAGCCGCCACAAACGGGAAGGCACCCACGAGCGCCAGCACCGCGAGCACAATGCCGACGATGCCGCCCGTGCCCAGGCTCGAGGAATCCGCGCCGTCCGCGTCCTTGCCCGGCGTGGTGTCCTTGTCCGTCTCCTCGTCACCGGCTTCCTTCGTCACCTGGCCCGCGACCTTGACGTTCTGCTGCGTACCATCGGTGAAGGTCACCGTGAGCGAGCCGTCCTCGTTGGCCTCGATGCGATCGATGCCGCGACCGTCCTTGCCATCGGCGCCGTCTTTACCGTCGACACCATTGGTGCCGACCTCGCCGCGGACGGTGCCGAGGTTCTGCTCCGTGCCGTCGGTGTAGTAGACGATGAGCTCGCCGTCGACGATCTTCATCTCCTTGACACCGCGGGCATCGCAGGTGGTGTCGTCATCCTTCGGATCTTCGTCCTTGGGCTGGTCATCGTCTGAAGGAGCGGTGGCAGACAGTGAGAAGCCGACCTTGACTGGGTCGTGGTCCGAAGCCCGGAACGGGGAGTTGTCGTAGAAGTCCACCACGTTGTAGTTGCGGCGGGAGTACTCGAAGGCGACGGACTCGTCCGAGTTGATGTTCCAGACCTGGGCGTCAGAGACCTTGCCGGAGGCAACCTCGTTGGCCAACACGTGGTCGAGGGTACCGAGGAGACCGTCGAATTGGTAGGACGGATCGGCACCGTAGGTCTCGGCCGGGACGGTGTAGCCGTTCGTGCGGAAGACGCCGAGGGCCTTCTCCATGGTGTACGTGTTGAGGTCACCCATGACGAAGGTGGCCTTGCCCTCCCAGTCCTTCTGCTTGGCAAGGTGATCGAGCACAGCCTGCGCCTGAGCGTTGCGGACGTTCGGGTTGTTGCCCTGGCCGTCGCCGGAGTCAGCGTCGCCCTTAGCGACGGAACCCTTGGACTTGAAGTGGTTAGCGACCGCGACGAAAGTCTCCTTCACGTTCGGATCAGTCGCCGCGAATTCCTGGGCGAGCGGCTCGCGGGCGGTGCCGGTGAAGCGGTCATCGGTGAAGATGCGGGACTCCCCCACGGGCTTGACGCGATCCGGGGCGTAGATAAACGCGGTGCGAATGACATCGCCCTTGACCGGGACATTCGACGGGGACTTCACATACTCCCAGTTGCCGCCTGCGGCGTTGAGGGCCTCGGTCAGTGTCTTCAGAGCGTTATCGCGCTCGTTGATGTCGCCGGTGACGGCGTAGCCGTTTTCGATCTCGGACAGGGCGATGACGTCAGCGTCGAGGCCGTTGATGGCGGCGACGATCTTGGCCTGCTGGTCAGCCAGGGCCGAAGCGGTCCACGCACCACGGGTCGTGCCGCGGTTGACGGTGACTGGGTTGCCGTCCTTGTCCTTGTAGCTGGTGCCGTCGAACTCCTCGCCGAGGGAGACGAAGTAGTTAAGGACGTTGAATGCGCCGATGGTGTAGTCACCCTTGACGTCTACGCCGCCCTCGATGGCTGCGCGGGAATCTTTCCAGGAGATGGGCAAGTCAGCGCCGGAGGTGTTGCCGGTGACCGGTGTGGTGGGCTCGAAGCGCCAGGCGTCGTGCGAGTAGTGAACGACGACGGGGTGCTGGAATTCGACGTGGTCCGTGGTGCGCAGCGACTTGATGGTCGAGCCGCCATCCTGCGAGATGTAGGGCAGTGGGGTGTTCTTGTCCGACTGCATGTAGTTCTTCGTGCGGGCGTCGTCGAGGATGACGAGGCGTTCCTTGTTGGACGCAGCGAGCTTCTGCAGATCGGAATTCGGGTCCTTGGAGGGCTCGTAGATATCCGATGGCTGGCGCAGGTACTCGGTGCCGCCGTTGAGGTCGACCTCGCCGTAGGTGTTGAGCGCGTAGTTATTCGTCACCGTGTGGGTACCGGGCTGGACGAGCATGCCCTCGAAAGGCTCGCGGGCTGCATCGCCGGCTGGCAGCTCATCGATAGCGAGCGGCGTGACGGCCGGAAGTGCCACGGCGAGCGAGGAAATCTCAGCAGCGGTGATCTGCGTGGCGTTGTAGAATTCAGAGACCCTGCCGGAGACCTGGACGGAGGCGCCGAGTTCCGGGTAGTCCGTGCGGGAACCCATGTAGACGAAGATGCCCTGGGACGCTTCGCCGATTTTCGGAGCGGTCTCGCCGGTGCCGCCGGTCTGGATGGTGAAGCCGTTGAGGCCGCCTTCCTTCCATACTGCGGTGACGACGCCCTCGGTCGTCACAGTCTGATCAACGAGCGGGGATGCGGCGCCCGTGCCCTGGATCTCGGCGATGGGCGTGATGGTCGCGGGATCGACCGGGGTGACCGGATCTGTGGGATCGACCGGAGCCTCGGGGTCAGTCGGGCCGGTCGGCGTGGCGCCGGAGTTCTGCGGCGTGGGGGCGCCCGCGGTGAAGTCCGCGGCGTTGTTGTCGGTGTCGGTGCCTGCGGCATCGCGGAAGACCGACTGCGAGCTGGAGGCGCCAGCGACGGGGGGAGCCCTCGTTGATGGTGGCGGAACCGTAACCGACGGTGTCGACGGTGGTGCCGGCGGCATCGGCAAGCTGGACCGCCCCGTTGGTGCCGGACATGGTGAGGCCGGCGTCGGCGTCTGGGGTGGGCAGCGCGGTGGTGCCGCCGTTGCCCTGGCCGCCCTGGATGAGGAAGTGGCCGCCGGCAGGAATAGTGCCCGTGAGTGTGGCCTTGCCACCGGAGCCGCCCTTGCCGGAGAAGTACTCAACGGTGTAGCCGGTGAGATCGATGTCGGCGTCCGTCGGGTTATACAGCTCGATGAAGTCGTGCGTGTACGCGGCGCCGGAGTTTCCGCCGCCGCCATAGGCCTCGGAGATGACGACCTGGGAGCCGTCCGTCTCGGCGTGGGCTGGAATGGTGGCGAGGGAGGAGACGAGGGCAGCGATAGCCAGCGTGCCAATGCGGCGAGAATGCATACAAATCCTTGAGTTCGATGAGGAGATAAGCGAATGGACAGA
>NHCFD04200__coassemble_413_pt1 | contig 15434 bp, 14 predicted proteins | sample NHCFD04200__metabat2_high_PE_023 | metagenome-assembled genome bin NHCFD04200
AGGCAATGCCGGCGGATTTACAGTCCGCTCCCTTTGGCCGCTCGGGCAACCTGGCGTGCACCTTGCGGTGCGAGAGATAACTTTACTAAGTGCTGGGACGTTCGCCAAATCGGCAGGGTATCTGCCATTTCGCCGCGTCTCCGCTGCGTTTTCAGCAACCTAGCCCACGCGCTTGACGGTGTACTCCGCCAGCCGGCGCAGCGCTGCGGTCGCAGAATTCTGCGGCAGTGAGTCGAGCTCGTGCTCCACCTCGTCGAGGTAACCCTGCACGGCTTCGAGCGCCTGCTGGCGTCCCGTGGAGGCATGGAGGAGCTCCAGGGCGCGGTCCACGGCGGCATCGGAAGTCAGCGGGCCCGTAAGCAGACCACGCAACTCCTCACCCACCGGGGTATCTTCCTCGAGCGCGTAGAGCACCGGCAGGGTGAACACGCCCTCGCGCAGGTCCGTGCCCGGGGTCTTACCGGAGTCCTTCGGGTCGGAGAAGATGTCAATGATGTCGTCGACGATCTGGAAAATCATGCCCACAAGCGAGCCGATCTTGCGCAGCGCGGTGGCATGCTCCAGAGTGGCACCCGAGTGGTAGGCGCCGAGGTAGGCCGCCGAGGCGATGAGAACGGCGGTCTTCTCACGGATGACGGCCGTGTAGTGCTCGATGGCATTGGCCTCGCCCGCGCCGATGGTCTCACGCATCTGGCCGGTGACGAGTTCCTCGAAGGTATCCGCGAAGTGCGCCACGGTGTGGGTGTCGAGCTGCGACATGAGGCGCGAGGCATGCGCGAGCAGCGCGTCGCCAGCGAGGATGGCCACGGAGTTCGACCACCGGGAGTTCGCGGACTGCACGCCACGACGGCGGTCAGCCTCGTCCATGACATCGTCGTGATAGAGCGTTGCCACGTGAACCATCTCCACCGACGCCGCCGCAGTAATGACGTCCGGGCACCCGGGACGCTCGCCATACTCGGAGGCCAGCAGCGCCATCATGGGACGGAAACGCTTGCCGCCAGCGGCGGTAAGATGCAGAGCTTTCTCGCTCACAAAGCTCTCGCCGCGGTCGATCTCTTTGTACAGGCGAGCTTCCACAGCAGCGACGCCTTCAGCCACACGCGCGGTCAGCTGCGGGTCACCCAGGTCCACGGTGTTGTCGCCGTTGCTCATATCTGTAATGGTCCTTTTGTGGCAGTCGTTAACGTCAATAATCTCCTACTAACCTAGTCCACTTGCGGGGTTGAGACATAGTTGAGGTGCCCGCTCTGCCACAATGGGTTCCATGCCCCAGCTTTTTGATGTAGCAATCGTCGGCGCCGGTCCTGCTGGCGCGGCGGCCGCCATCCACGCAGCCCGCGCCGGACACTCGGTGGCGCTCCTCGATTCCGCCGCATTCCCCCGCGATAAGACTTGCGGTGATGGGCTTACCCCGCGCGCTATGCATCAACTGGATCTCCTCGGCATCAAGGTCAACCCGAGCTACCGCAACCACGGCCTCAAGCTCCACGGCTACGGCGGCTCCGTCACGGCGCTCTGGCCCGACACGTACCCGACGAACGAGGGCACTGCACTTCCCCGCCACGAGTTCGACGCGCTCCTCGTACGTGAGGCCGTCGCCGCCGGGGCAACACTGCTCCACGGCACGGCCACCGCGCCTGAGCTGGACGGAAACCGGATCGTCAGTTTTTCTGTCGTTGATGGTTCGGGCGCCACGGACACCATGAAAGCCCGCTGGGTCATCGTCGCCGACGGCGTGCGCTCCACCTTCGGCAAGCAGCTCGGCCGCACGTGGCACAAAGACGAGGTGTACGGCATCGCGGCGCGCTCGTATTCCTCGTCACCTCGCGCCAGCGAGGGCTGGATGCACTCGCACGTCGAGCTCAAGGACGCCGACGGCGTGGTCCAGCCCGGCTACGGCTGGATCTTCCCGCTGGGCGCGGAGCTCGGCCACGTCAACATCGGCTTAGGCGCGCTGTCTACAAAGTCCCGCCCCGCGAAGATCAACACCAAGAAGCTCCTGGAGACCTACGCCGCGCAGCAGCGCGCCGAGTGGGGTCTGGGACCGGTAGAAAAGGTGGCATCGGCAGCGTTGCCCATGGGCGGTGCCGTAAGCACCGTCGCGGGTGCGAACTGGATGCTCATCGGCGACGCCGCCGCGTGCGTCAACCCACTCAACGGCGAGGGCATTGACTACGGACTGGAGACCGCCGCCATGGCCGTCTCCCTGTTGGGAGGAAAGGACTTCACGCTCGTGTGGCCGGACCGCCTGCGCGCTGCCTACGGCGAGGCTTTCGTGCTCGCCCGCACCGCCGCACGGCTGCTCACGTACCCGCAGTTCCTCCCCGTCGCGGGCCCTGTCGCCCTGCGCGGACCCGTGGGCCGCATGCTCATGCCCGCTGCGGCGCGGCTCATGGGCAACCTCGTCACGGACGAGGACCGCGATGTCATCGCGCGCGCCTGGAAACTGGCGGGTCACGGCGTGGCATGGGCGCGCCGTGACACCCCACTGTGGTCTTAAGGGATTTCACATCAAACAAGCCCTCAGATCCGCGTGGGTCTGAGGGCTTCGTTGTCGTAAACTGCCGGAACTACGCCGGTTTGACCGCGCTGTGCACCGCCACGATGCCGCCGGTGAGGTTCTGCCAATTGGCACCCGTCCAGCCGTTGCGGTTAATGGCAGCGGCGAGTTCCTTTTGCTCCGGCCACGCGCGGATCGACTCGGCGAGATAGACGTACGCGTCCGGATTCGAGGACACGAGGCGCGCGACCGGCGGGAGCAGGCGCATAAGGTATTCCTTGTACACCGTGCCAAAGACCGGAATGACGGGCTTGGAGAACTCCGCCACGGCTAGACGGCCACCGGGCTTGGTGACGCGGGCCATCTCGCGCAGGCCGAGCTCGAAGTCGTGAATATTGCGCAGGCCATAAGAGATGGTCACGGCGTCAAACGTGTTGTCCGCGAAGGGCAGCTGCATGCCGTCGCCCGCGACCTTGGGCACGTTACGGTCCTTGCCCGCCGCGAGCATGCCGCGCGAGAAATCGCAGGCCACACACCAGGCGCCAGACTTGGCCAGCTCCACCGTAGACACAGCGGTGCCAGCGGCAAGATCAAGGACCTTCTCCCCTGGCTGCAGGCCGAGACGCTCACGCGTGCGCTTACGCCACAGGCGGTCCTGTCCGAAGGAGAGGACGGTGTTCGTGATGTCGTAGTTCTTGCCCACGCCATCGAACATCTTCGCCACGTCTGCGGGGTCTTTGTCGAGATCTGCCTTGAGGTTAAATTTCGCCACGGAAAACCAGTTTAGGCCACGCGCGCGCCCAGAGCGCGGGCGGCCCAGCGCGGCAGCTCCGGGCGCTGGCCGATGATGGTCAGCGGCACGCGGCGCGTGTCCTCAAGGACTTCCTCGTAGGAGTCCAGGAGCTGGCGGCACAGCGCGTCCCACGTCTTATTCGCAATGGAGGCGCGGGCGTTCTCGCGCAGTTCCGTGTGGATCTCCGGGTTAAGCAGCGCGTCCACGGCGCCGGGCAGATCCTCGACGAAGGTGTCGACATCGAGGAGCAGGCCGTTGTAGCCTTCCTCAATCAAATCGATAGGGCCGCCAGCGCACGGGCCGATGCTGGGCACGCCCGAGGCCTGCGCCTCCTGGATGGCCTGACAGAAGGTCTCGAACTCGCCAGCATGAACGAAGATATCGAGCGAGGCGTACGCCTGCGCGAGCTCCTCGCCGCCGAGTGCGCCGAGGAAGATCGCCTGCGGCAGCTGGGCCTCGAGGAGCGGGCGCTCGGGACCATCACCGACGATGACGACCTGAATATCGGAACGCTCATCGAGCCCGGCTAAGCGGTGCACGCCCTTCTCCGCGGCGAGGCGACCAACGAAGCCCACAATCTTCTTCGAGCCCGTGGGATCCCATTGGCGGCGCAGTTGTACCGAGCGCTTGGAGGGATGGAAACGCACCGCGTCCACGCCGCGGCCCCAGTGGCGCACGTTCTTGATGTTGTGCTCTTCCAGGTCCGCGATGGTAGGCGAGGACGGCGCAAGCGTCATCTGGCAGGAATTGTGGATGGTGCGCAGCCACTCCCACACGCCGTAGGCCAACGCGGAGGCGTGGTACTTCGTGGCGAAGCCGGCCACGTCCGTTTGGTAAAGCGCCACGGCCGGGATGCGCTGCTGACGCGCGACGAAGGCGCCGGCCGCTCCGAGCACGAACGGGCTGGCCAGGTGAATGATGTCCGGCTGAAAGTCACGAATGGCGCTATCCACGGCGGAGGTGGGCACGCCCACCGGCAGGGAATCCACGAGCGGGACCTTCACCGTGGGCACGCGATGGATGGGAAAGCCCAGGTAATCCGCGATTTCTTCCTGTCCCTCGCGCGCGCCCGGCGCCACAACGATGGCCTCGTGTCCCTCCGCATGCAGGTACTCCAGGACGCGCAGCACAGAGTTGGTTACTCCGTTGACGTTGGGCAAGAAAGATTCAGCAACGATGGCGACACGCATGTGTTATACCTTTACACGTCGAAGAAACCAGTGGGTGAACTCGACATTAATTCTTCTTCCGGCTCGTTCCCCGCCAGGCTAGCCCAAAAATGAGGCTCGCCACCACGGCGACGGAGAGCGCCGGGATGATAGACAGCGTCCATTCGCGCCCTTCCACCTTGACCAGGTCCGGATTCGACAGCTTATACGTCACCCAGACCTTTTGCCCCTCGCCGAGGCCCGTGGGATAGATGAGTCCCGTGGGCGGCGAATGATAGAGCCCCTGCGCGTCCTGGAAATCGACGGACGTGCGCAGCCAGCCCACGTTCGTCACCGTCGCCAGCGCTCGGCCCGGCTCCACCGCAATGGAGCGGTCATTCATGAAGGGGCCTGCGACCATGGCAAAGGCTCCCAGGAGTGCCACCGCGTAGACCGCGAGCAGCACCTGCCGCACGCGCCTCCTAGACACTGGTCTTCGCGGCGAGCCCAGCATGGAGCGCCCTACGCGTGCCGCGCGTTGTGCGGGCGTCCACAACGGTAATCCCCGTCGAGGTTTCCTTGAGCTCCGCGAGCAGGTCGAGCAGCTCCTGCGCCGAGTTCGCCTCACGGTAGTCTGCGCCGTAGGCCTCGCAGAGCTTGCCGATGCCCACCTCCTGCGGCGTCCCAAAAGCCCGCTCGAAGGCAGGGCGCAGGGATTCCTGTCCGATTTCCAGGGTCTCGAAGATGCCGCCACCGTTATCGTCCGCGACAACGATGGTGAGGTTCTCCGGGCGCCGGTCACCCGGCGAAATGAGCAGAGCCGAAGCGTCGTGGAGGAACGTGATGTCCCCCATGAGCGCGACGGTGCGCGGGGCGCGAATCTCCGTGGCCTCGCGGGACTGGGTGGCCAGCGCTACGCCGATGGACTGGGCCACCGTGCCGTCGATGCCAGCGGCGCCGCGCGGCGAGTAGGTCTCCACGCCGTCGAAAGGAAGACCCACGAAGCTGGCATCGCGCACTGGATTCGAGGCGCCGAGGACGAGCGCGTCACCCACGGCGAGCGTGTCCGCCACGGCGGCCGCGACGTGCAGGCCGGTAAATCCATAGTCTGTATTTTCTAGGACTTCGCGCACCGCAGCGCCGCCCATCTCGGCCGCGCCCTCGCAGACCTTCATCCAGTCGCGCGTGGGCTCGCCGCTTACCTTCACGCGGGTACCCTTCCGGGCAGCCTCGCCGCGTGGGTTTGTGAAGTCCGCCGTGCGCGAGAGCGTCACGAACTCGATATCGGGATCGCTGAGCAGCGCCAGCACCCCGCGGTGCAGCGTCGGATGGCCGACAACGATGACCTGCTCGACACGCGTATTGACCACGTAGTCGTTCGCACTCACTTGGTCCTTGCGGAAGATGCTCGCCGCGAGCGGGTGCACCGGATGGTACGGCGCGGGCGCCGTGGGCTCTGCGATGGTGGGCACGTCTTCAAGGCCCTCGACGTCCCAGGCCTCGTCGCCCGCGATGACCAACGTATTGCGGGTGAGGTCGAGCTCGACCTCGCCGTGGTCCACGAAGCGGACGGACGGCGCACGGCGCAGGGTGCGGTCATCCGGCGTAGAGGGAAGCTCCGTACCCACGAGCGGCACGTCGAGCGCAACGTTGATATGCACCGCGAAGTCCTGAGTAAAGCGCTGCGCCATCGCCGGAATATCCTCCGGCGACGCGACCTGCGTCGTGTCCGCGAAGTTGCTAAAGATGCCCTGCTGCTCGATAGTTTGCGAGGCGCCCGTGCCCACGAGGCGCTCTGGACGATCCGCGGAGACCACCGCGAGCGGCGTGTGCGAGTGGCGCGCCTCGACCAGCGCCGGCAGCGCGTTAGCCACGGCCGTGCCTGAGGTCATGACGACCGCGACGTGGCGGCGCTGCACTCGCGCTAGGCCCAACGCGAGAAACGCGGCGGAGCGCTCATCGACGCGCGTGTGCACCTTGAGATCCGGACGGGCGAGCAGCGCCAAGTTGAGCGGCGCGTTGCGCGAGCCTGGGCAAATGACAACGTCAGTACAGTGGCGCGCGAGCTGCGCGGCGACGGCCTGCGCCAGCTCAATGGATTCGGTCTGTGCGGTCTGGTCCATAGCAGCCCAGTCTAGCCCGTGCCCTAGTTTCCGCCGCGGCCGTTGCCGTTATTGCCGCCGAAGATCTCGTTGAGAAGATCGTCGACGTTATCAGCGCCCTCGCCCAAGTCGCTGGGCAGCGAGGTAGGCAGCTCCCGGGTGAGCTCCGGCGTCTCCGTCACTGTCTCGGTGACGGTCTCCGTCTGAGTCTGCGTGACGGGGCTCGGGGTTTCCGTCACCGTCGCCGTGGCCGTCTGCGTAATGGTCTCCGGAGCAGGCGGCTCCTGGTTCGCGGCGCGCGTAGACATATAGGCCAACGCCGCGAGCGCGATGAGCGCCAACACGAGCAGGCCGACGAGAATGCCCGTCATGCCGCTTCCCGAGGAGCGCTCCTCCGGCACGTCATAGGAGCGCGGCGGCTCTTGCCGTGGTGCCTGCTGGGACGCCGGTTGGGGTGCCGGTTGCGGTGCTGGCTGCTGCTGGTACTGATAGTTCTGATACTGCGACTGCGCTGGCTGCACACGCGTCTCGTCTTCCGGGAAGACCTGGCGCGGACGCTCGAACTGCTGAGTATCGTCGCTCATCCGCTCGTTCCGGCCATTATTGGGGGTGTTAGTAGGCATGCATAAAGAGGTACACGGTCAACCTGTGAGTCGGCTGGAAAGTCGTCCCCCTTAAATGCATGCATAAATATGTAAAGCGCCGAGTCTTCCGTTATTGACAGACTGACCGTCCTAGTGTGAACTAGCCGCTTAGCCTAGGACCGAGAGATGTGCTGACCTCCCACTCCCCCGCGATAGCTAAAGCCCACACCCCACCCAAACACGGAAATTCCGTACAGATACCGAGAGTTTGGGTCGGCTCTGGGCGCCAACCCCACACCACACCCCACCCGTCCTGTGGATTGCTGTACAGAATCCGTGAGTTCGGGTGGGGTTTCGACATGCGCGTGGAACCTCCACGCTGCTGGCTCAGTCCAATAGGTCATGACGATCTACACGACGCGACAACTCCGAGAGCTCGGCACAACCAAGACTCGCCAGAACAAGGCGGTAGCCGATGGCCGACTCATTAAACTCAAGGCCGGCATCTACTCAACGACCGGAAGCCTCGCCGACATCGCGAGTCTGTATCCCGAAGGCGCGGTCACCGGTCTCAACGCCCTGGCCCTCCATGACTTGACGGAAGAATCTCGCCCCGTCCTCCTGCGCGTGCCGCACATCAGAACGCCATTGGCGAATTCACACATCCGCCTCATCCGCTCCGAGGCCCCAAGCAGATCCATCAACGGCATAAGAACAGTCAACGTCGCGCAAGCCCTCTCTGACGCGCTCGCCCATGAGAAGCTCGAGAATCCAGGAAATCTCCTGCTCAATCACTACACAGGCATCCGCGGCGGTGAGCGTCTCGAAGCAGATTTAGCCCAACTAAAGCGCCCCAGCGCCATTCGAGAACTTGCGTTTAAGGCAGGCGTGGGCACCGCCTCCAAGTGGGAACGCACAATGCTGCTTCACTTGCGCAAGGCTGGCCTCGAGCCTGTGCCCAATTTCAAGCTCGAGGCCTATTACTGGGACCTCGCCTTCCCCGCAGCCCGCGTCGTCATCGACTGGGATTCGCTGCATTATCACTTGCCGCACAACAACAATGACACCTTTTATATCGGCCTGTGGAAATCCATTCAGGCCGTGCAGCTCGGCTGGGCACCTCTGAAATTCACCGATACATGCACGAACTATCACTTCGAGTTAGTGCGCGACGTTACCAACGAGACCGTTGCACACCGCACAACACTGCGCCCGCACTCGCCGGTCCCGGGGACGTTGAAGAGCCCGGCCTGGCAGTTCCACGAGGGGATTAGTTTTGGCTCAAGCTTCTAGAGATACTGCCAGCTCTCGCGCACACGGTTGAACCACCAGTCGCGACGCTCGGCAGAGGCGGCCAACGCGGTGAGCCGGTCCTCCGACGGCGCAGGGTGCTCCACGCGCAGGAAACCATCCACGAGCTCGCGCGGCGGACAGACGTCCTCGATAAAAAGCGAGCCGGTGGCCAGGCCCGCGGCGGCCGGGGTAACGTCGATGTCTTCATCGTCGAGGATCTTGGGGAGCGCGGCCACGGCGGCGAGGCCCATGGAGATTCCCACCGACGTGTCGAGCGCCGAGGCCACCGTGATATCCATATGGCGCGCACGCAAGTCGTGGGCGATCTGCAACAGTCGCTTGACCCCGCCGAGGGGAGCGGCCTTGACCACGGCGACATCGGCAGCCTGAAGTTCGGCAACGCGGTAGGGGTCTGCGACCTTGCGAATGGATTCATCGGCAGCAACGCGCACAAAAAGCCCGGAGCGCATGAGGCGCGAGCGGACCTCGGCGAGTTCCTCGGCGGTGCGGCAGGGCTGCTCCATGTAGTCAAGCGGCATGAGCGCCTTGGCGGCCTCGATGGCTTCGTCGACGCTCCAGCCGCCGTTGGCGTCCACGCGCAGGACGGGAACGCGGCCCATGTCTTGGACTGCCTCGCGCACGGCCTGAACGCGCGCGACGTCGTCCGCGAGCGTCTGGCCCGGCTCGGCAACCTTGATCTTGAAGGTGCGGCAGCCCGGGTAGCGCTGCATGACCTCGGGCACCATCTCCGCCGGCACGGCCGGAATGGTTCCGTTGACCTCGACCTCGGAGCGGACGGGCGAAGGGAAGCCCTCGTACGCGGCCTCGAGGCCAGCGGCCAGCCAGTGCGCGGACTCTTCGGGGCCGTATTCGAGGAAGGGCGCAAACTCGCCCCAGCCGGCGGGCCCCTCGATGAGGAGAGCCTCGCGGGTGGTCACGCCGCGGAATTTTACGGCCAGCGGAAGGGCAACCACGCGCGCGCGGTCAAGGACGTCGTCAACGTTAATCTGCATACGGCCCAGAATAATGCACCCCACGAGGTGCGACTGGTCCACATGGGGTGATAACCTAACCAGGAAAGGTTATAACAACCGCGGTTAGCCCTCTATCGCTCCTCGGAGCCCCACCGCCAGCAGCGCATGCCAGGCGGCAGCTCTTCGTACCAGTGAAGGAATTGACTTACCGTGCTCTATCTCATCATTTCCCTCGCGGCCATCGCGGCCGTAGTGTGGCTCATCTATAAAAAAGTTCATGCGGCCGCCGCCATCTTCGGAGTAGGCGTCGTCCTCCTCATGCTCGCCGCACTCACCGGCCGCGCGGACATGCGCACCACCGAAATCGAAGCCACCGGCAATGCGTTCTACGACCAGCTCCTCGTCGTCGACGCCCTGTTCAAAGCTCGTTTCAGCGGCATCGGCATGGCGATTATGGTGCTCTTCGGCTTCGTGTCTTACATGCGTCACATCGGCGCGGACGCGAAGACCGTCGTCATGCTTTCCTCGCCGCTCAAGCGCTTTAATGGCTCCTATTGGCTGGTGCCCGTCGGCTTCGTCATCGGCTCGCTGCTCTCGCTCGTCATCCCGTCCGCCGCAGCGCTCTCCCTACTCCTCGTCGCGACACTTCTGCCGGCGCTCATCGCCGCAGGGCTCACGCCGCTCACCGTCGCCGCCATCATCGTGACCTCCTCGACCATCATCCCGACACCGCTCGAGGCTGGCCTCATTCAAGGCGCGGATCTCACGGACATGTCTGTCACCGAATTCGTCTACGGCTCCGTCGCCCGCGCCACCGTGCCCACCCTGCTTATTACCGCGTTTGTCCACATGTGGTGGCAACACCGCTGCGATAAGTCGGACCGCAAGCACTACGTGGAAGAACACGCCGGAGAAACCACCGAGGAGAGCGAATCCGAACGTACTGCCCGCGAAGCCATCGAGCGCGCCGCCGGACTGCCGGGTTTCTACGCCATCCTGCCGCTGCTCCCACTGCTACTTATCATCATCTCGGCCATTCTCAATCGCACCGGCGTCATCCCCTTCGAGGCTGATATCCTGCCTGTCACCGTCGTCTCTCTCTTCATTGCGATGATCATCGAGGCTATCCGCGGCCGCTCCATCGAGACCGCTATGGACTCCACTAAGTCCTTCTTCAAGGGGATGGGCGAAGGCGCAGCCGGCGTCGTCGCCCTCCTCGTGGCCGCCGCAGTCCTCGTCGAGGGCATTACCCAAATGGGCGTTATCGACATGCTCATCAACGCCACCAAGGGTTCGTCCGGCGCCGCCGTCATTATCGTGCTCATCTTCGTCGCCGCGACCGCCGCGATGTCCGCGCTCACCGGCTCCGGCACCGCTCCGTACTTCGCTTTCTCCGAGGTCGTCCCTGGCCTCGCAGCCGAGACGTCCATTCACGCGCCACAGATGCTCACCGCGATTTGGGGCACCTCCAACCTCATGCGCCAGGTCTCCCCGGTCAACGCCGCGGTCCTCATCGTCTCCGGCGCCATCAAGGTCAACCCCATTCGCCTGGTCAAGCGCACTTCTGTACCGATGATCACCGCGACCATCCTCAACACGCTCTTCGCGTTCATGTTTATTGGATAATCGTGCGTAACGATACGCTCCCCGCAGACCACAAGCGAGGGAGAAACGAAAGGAACTCACCATGTTGTTAGCTGAAGCCCTCGCCGAGCGCGCCGAAGCCCAGGCCCGCCTCGACGAACTACGCTCACGCATCGTCGCCGTGGCCCGCGTCCAGGAGGGCGATACCCCAGACGAGGATCCGGCGGAGCTCCTCACGGAGGCAGAACACCTCGTGGACCGCATCGACGAGCTGGTCAAAGCAATCAACGCGACAAACTCGGCCACCGCGTTCGACGCCGAGCGCAACCTCACCGCGGCGCTCGCGGACCGCGACGGACTCATCCGGCGTCGCCGCCTGCTTGCCGATGCCGCCGAGGCCGCCGCCGCGCGCCAAGACCGGTTCTCCCGCAGCGAGATTAAGTTCGTCTCCACCCTCGACGTCGCGGCGTTGCGAAAGAAGATCGACGAAGTCTCCAAGGCCTACCGAGAGCTCGACACAAAGATTCAGCAGAAGAACTGGAGCACTGAAATCGTCTAAACGTAGTTGGTAGTCCACGCCACCCCACATCAGCGAGCGCACCTCGGCCTTGGACGAGAAAACCCAAGGATTCTGTTGGCAGCCTGGTAGCGGAGCAGGCTGGGAAGTTCAAGTCTTCCCACCGTATTGCGCAGTCCGCCGCACATGTCACAGGAGCACAAGCGGGAGACAACCCCCGCGCACCGCTCACATATCACCACCGCCGCGCTGGGATGAGGGAACGTGGACGAGGGTTGGGCACGGGGACTACACGTTCAGGGCAGCGGGGACGCGATGACGCGTCCCCACTTTTCGCATACTCACGGGGATCTAATGCACAATCACTTGCAATAAGTGTAGGGAGTATGTACATTTTTCAATGTTCAACAGATTGAACTCTTTACTTCAAATTAAGAGAAATGAGAGATACCCACGTGAAACGCATTCCTGCGCTCGTCACCCTGTGCGCCGCCGCGCTGGCCTTGAGCGCGTGTTCGAGCGATGCGAGCGCCAACAAACCGAAGGACCACCTCACCGTTTTTGCTACGACGGGCTACCTCGCTGACGCCGTGCACAACATCGCGCCGGACGCCGAGATCACCACGATGGTCGGCCCAGGCGGCGACCCGCACACGTACCAACCCACGACGAAAGACATCGAGGCCATGCAGTCCGCGGACCTCGTCGTGTGGAATGGCCTGCACCTCGAGGCACAGATGATCGACCAACTCGAGTCGCTGGGCGACAACCAGATCGCGGTCGGCGACAAGGTGGACCAGGCGGGCCTGCTGCCCTGGCCGGAGCGCAGCGCGGACGGCGAGAAGCTCTACGATCCGCACATCTGGAACAGCCCGGAGCTGTGGACCCAGGTCGTCGACGCGCTGGGCGCCAAGCTCGGCGAGGTCGATAAGGACAACGCCGCCGCCTACGTCCAGGCCGCGGATGGCTATGAGAAGCAGATTCAGGCCGCCGAGGACAAGGCGCGTGCGGAGCTGAAGAACGCCACGCCCCGCGTCCTCATCACCGGCCACGACGCCTTCAACTACTTCGGTAAGACCTTCGACTTCGAGATTCATGCGACGGACTTCGTGACCTCCGAGGCCGCGAAGTCCCCGACGGAAATCTCGGAGCTCGCCGATACCATCGCGGAGAAGAAGATCCCCGTCATCTTCCAGGACAACCTGGCGAACCCGCAGGCGGTGACCTCCCTCAAGGAGGCCGTGGGCGCCCGCGGCTGGATCGTCACGGTCTCCCCGGAAGAGCTGTTCGCAGACACGCTGGGCCCCGACGCCCCGAATGACACCTACTTGGGCGCCTTTGAGCACAACGCTCACGCCGTCGCGGAGGCGCTCACCAAGTGATAAGACTTGCTGGTCTCACCGTCGCCTACGGGTACACACCGGTGCTCGAGGATGTAGCCATTACCTTTCGCACTGGAGCGATGACGGGGCTCATTGGCGCCAATGGCGCTGGTAAGTCCACGCTCATCAAGGCGGCGGTGGGCCTACTACCCGCTCCCGGCGCGCAGATCGACATAGACGGCACCGTGGGCTATATGCCACAACATGCGGATATCGATTGGGACTTCCCCGCCACGCTCTTTGACGTCGCGCTCATGGGCCGCACGCCCCACCTCCTCTGGTGGCAGTGGCCGAGCCGCAGCGACAAGAAGATCGCGGACCACATGCTCGAACGCGTTGGCCTAGCTGACAAGCGCAACGATCCCATCAGCGCCCTGTCCGGGGGCCAGCGCCAGCGCACGCTGCTTGCGCGCACCCTCGCATGTGAGCCGGACATCCTCATCCTCGACGAGCCCTTCGCCGGCGTCGACCAACAGAGCCAGACCACAATCACAACAATCCTCCGGGAGCTGCGAGACCAGGGCACGACCATCATCCTCGTCCACCACGACCTCGCCGAGGTCGCCGAGCTCTGCGATGACGTCGTCCTCGTGGCGAACCGTAGAATCCTCGCCGCGGGCCCCACTGAGACCACGCTTACCGAGTCCGCCATCTCCGAGTTGTTTAGTCTGCCATGATCCTCACCGAGCTCTTCACCAACTACACCTACCAGCAGGCGCTCGTGGGCACCGTCACCATCGGTGCGTGCGCCGGGGCGCTCGGCCCACTGGTCTACCTGCGCCGGCAATCCTTGCTTGCTGATGCCGTCTCCCACTCCAGCCTGCCCGGCCTCCTCATCGCCTTTGTCACGGCTACCGCGCTTGGTATGAACGGCCGCACTGTCGCGGTCCTCGTGTGCGGCGCCGTGGCCACCGGACTGCTCGCCGTCGCCGCCATCCACACTCTCCCCAAGGTCACCCCCTTGAAGCAGGATGCCGTCATGGCCGCTGTGCTCACCACGTTCTTCTCCGTGGGCATGCTCATCCTGCAGTACGTCTCGCGCACGCCGTTGCCGGGCAAGGCCGGCATCCAGGACTTTTTGCTCGGCAACGCCTCGACGCTCACCCGCGCCGACGTCGTCGCCTCCCTCGTCATCGGCGTGGGCATCCTCGTCATGCTTGCCGCCGTGCACAACCATCACTCCGTCATGATTTTCGATCCCGCCTTCGCCCACGTCACCGGCACGCGTACAAGAATCATCAACACACTCGCCTTCGTCGCCATCACGGTCATCACCGTCCTCGGCGTCAAGGTCGTGGGCGTCGTCCTCATGGTCGCCGTCGTCGTGAGCCCCGCCGCCGCGGCCCGTCAGTGGCTCCACCGCCTCCCCTCCTTCATCGGTCTCGCCTCCCTTCTCGGCGCCGCGTGCGCCGCCCTAGGAACTGCACTGTCGATCCACTTCGCCATTCCCACCGGCCCCACCATCGTCCTCGTGCAGGCGGCCGTCGTCGCCGTGTCACTCACCTTCTCCCCGCGCCGCCGGGCGGTGATCGCATGAGTCTCGCACTTGCCGCCTGCCTCCTCGCCGTCGCCACGGCACTCGCCTGCGCGCTGCCCGGCGTCTTCGTCGTACTCAAGCGCGAATCCATGGTCATCGACGGCATCGGCCACGCGGTCCTGCCCGGCATCGCCTTGGGCTACCTGTTTACTGCGGACATTGACTCGCCAGTCCTGCTCGTGACGGCGGCATCGGCAGGCTTAGCCGTCGCCCTCGGCACGGAATGGCTGGGACGCTCCGGCCTCCTTGCGGGCGATGCCCCGCTGGGCCTTATCTTCCCGGCGCTCTTTGCCGCCGGCGTCATCCTCATCTCCACGCGCATGAGCCACGTCCACCTCGACGTGCATGCGGTCCTGGTCGGCGATCTCAACCTCGTCGCGCTCACGCATCCTGGCTACGCGCTCGTCATGGTCATCATCGCGATTCTCAACGTCACTTTTTGTGCCGTTGCCCTCCCGCGGCTCACAACCAGCACCTTCGATCCCGCCTTCGCACACAGCGCCGGCCTGCGCACTCGCGGGCTCCACGTCGCGTTCATGGCGCTCGTCTCGCTCACAGCGACGGCCGCGTTTCAGGCTGCCGGCGCCATGCTCGTCATCGCGCTCATGGTCATTCCCGCGTGTGCCGCACGCCTGCTCACCACGCGCGTGATGTCCATGCTCGCTGCCGCGTGCGGAATTGGCATCCTGGGTGCCCTTGGCGGATTTTGGCTGGCCTATCACCTCAACGCGGCGACATCCGCAGGCATAGCCGTCACCGACGCGGGGCTGGGTGTCCTCGCTTTCCTGATCTCACGGCTGCGAACGACTAGATTTATAAGTCATGAGCGAGCAGAGAACTTACAGCACGGACAACCCGTTCAAGCCGGAATTGTGGACTACGGTCCCCGGCTTCGAGGACCTCACGGACATCACGTATCACCGCTTGATCGGTGGCAGCCGCGCCGACGGCATCGTCCGTATCGCCTTCGACCGCCCGGAAGTGCGCAATGCCTTCCGCCCGCACACCGTAGACGAG
>NHCFD04200__coassemble_435_pt1 | contig 14588 bp, 8 predicted proteins | sample NHCFD04200__metabat2_high_PE_023 | metagenome-assembled genome bin NHCFD04200
GACCTCCGCCGTGACAGGGCGGCGCGCTAACCAACTGCGCCACAGGGCCATATTCTATTGTTGCTGTGCTCTCTAGCACGAGTAGTTACTCTACACAACGGCCCTAAAATCACACAAATCACCATGTCACCGCCCTTTTCTAAGACGGTGACATGGTGAAGAACTAAGACGTACGTACTATTTGCGGCGAGCGAGCAGGAATCCGCCCGCAGCGCCCACCGCGACAAGGATAACGACTCCGGCACCGATGAGCATGCCCTTGAGGTTACTGCCACCAGCAGAGTCCTCACCGGCCTGTGCGACATCAGCATCAGCGGATTGCTTCTCTGCATTGTCACCTTCCTTGGGCGCGTCCTCGGCCGTGGTCGTCTCAGAGGCCTTAGCAAGGTTGATGGGGGTATCGGAAGGCTCGGCACCTGGCTCAAAGTTCGGCGTGAACTCGGGACCGTCCATCGGCTCACCGTCGAGCTCCACCTTGAACGAGTAGCCCTGGTCTATGCCCGCCGTACGACTGATCTTGTAATTATTCACGCTCTTTGCGAAGACGAGATAATACGTGCCGGGGAGCGCCAGAGGTCCATCGACGTACTCGGTACGGTTGGCCCATTGCACGGCGGAATCGCCGGCGCTGCGCTCCACCTTTTCTTCGTCGTACACGTGAATATCTCCTCCGGCGAGCACGCTGCCACGCGTGGGGTTATAAAAATCCCACTGCAAGCCGTAGCTATCGTGCTCCGCGACCGACTTGCGCCCCTGCACAGTCACGACCGGACGCTTGCCGTAGGGCACATCAAACTTATAGAAGCGATATTCGCCATCGACGATGGCATCGTTATAGGTCTCCCCCGGCGTCACGGCTGCCGCGGAGTCAAAGGTAGCACCACCGGCCACAGGTGCGCCCTCCTCAATCTGCATGACCTCAGGGAGCTCACGAGACGCATACGGCTTCTTTTCGTCGCCAGCGAACGCGCCAGCCTTGACGTACTGCACGTTGACCTCAACGTCGAGCTCAACATCCTGGTTGACCTGGTCGGAGCTGATCGTGTCAGAGAAGTACAGCGTTGTCACGATGTCCCAATCGTCCATCTTGATACAACGATCTTCCTCGTCCTCGGGCTGCTTTTCGTTTTGCACCAGCACGCTGGCGGAATTGGGCGGCGCGTAACGGCCGCCGTACGTCGGGCGTGAGCCCGACTGTACCGTGGTCGCGTAGTCCTCACAGTTGGGCGCAGGGTTTTCAGCCTCGACCGTGGAGAAGATGTCCGAGGTTCCCTTACCCTCCGCGTTCTGCTCTGGGATAGCGAAGACCGTGACATACGCGTTGTAGCCCTCAGGCACGGAAAGCTTGGTGTAGAACGGGCGATCCTCGCCCTCATTCCTACCCATACGTGGCAGGACCTTCGTGTGGTAGGTACCCTCCCCGAGATACTTGGCACTGTCAGGATCATCGGCGAACTCGAACGGGGTGCCCTTTGCCTCGTACATGTTGACAGAACGCAGCGTGAGGAACTCCATGTTCTGCGCAAGCTCAGCAGCATTCGCCGCAGCGAGCGACTGGCCGCCCGTTGCCTCAGCGACGCAATCCAGCTCAGACTGCGCCTTCTCGTCGACCTGGAATCCGATGGTGTGAACCGTGAGCCCCACGCCGTCAGCAGCAAGCTCCTTGGCCACGTCGCACACCGGCGGCGGCGCGCAGGTGTCGATGCCGTCTGAGACGAGCACGATGGAGCTGTCGCCCCCGCAGCCGGCAGCCTTGAGCTACTCCGCGGCCTTCTTCAGCGAGTTTCCGATGGGAGTGTAACCCTTGGGCTCCAAAGCACTAAAGCTGTCTTTCAGCCCGGCCTTGTCGATCCGCCCGACCGGCGACAGCACGGAAATATCCTGGCAACCGCGCTCTTTATTATCCGGCGCATTCGACTCCGTGGAGCCATACGCGACGGCGCCGACAAGGGCACTGTCCGAAAGCTTATCGACGAGCTGGTCGTCGCGTCCTTCGCCACCTGCATCTTCGATGGGCCGCCCTCGCTTTCTGGATCCGCCATGGAGAACGAGGCGTCCATAACAAGCGCCACCTTGGACTGTTTATCGCTCGTCGGTCCCGCGTCTGAGTTCGGCGCTGTAGACGACGCTGCCGTGGACGATTCCTCGGACTGCGCGGCTGGGAACGGGACCACCAGCACACTGAGGAAAATTATTGAAAGAACTGCGCCCCACGTGCGAGGCGAGAAATGTGATGTAGCCATCTAACCTAGCCTTTGCATAGAGAAGAGTGATTCACTACACAAAATTGCCGGAGATGGCTAAAGGTCGCATCTGGAGCAGAAAAGAAAAACACTCGGTCCTTACTTGAAACCAAGCAAGGACCGAGTGCGTCGCAAAAAATGCGACCCTGACGGGACTTGAACCCGCGACCTCCGCCGTGACAGGGCGGCGCGCTAACCAACTGCGCCACAGGGCCATATTCGATTTTTTCTGTACGAAGAAAGAATCTTCGTACCCCCAACGGGATTCGAACCCGTGCCGCCGCCGTGAAAGGGCGGTGTCCTAGGCCGCTAGACGATGGGGGCCTGGTACATGTTTGCTCACAGCAGTGTGCATCATGCGACCTCCTAGAAATATACTGGAGTGATCCCCATGCAACAAAATCGCCCGTAGGAGGAGTTGAAAAACCATGGCTGAACAGGCAGAAACCTGCGGCTGCCACGCCCCCGGCACGCATGGCTACAACCAGTCGGAGATTTCAAAGAAGAAATATTTGGCTCGACTCAAGCGAATTGAGGGCCAAACGCGTGGCATTCACCGGATGATCGACGAGGACCAGTACTGCATCGACATCATTACGCAGATCTCCGCGGTAACCTCCGCCCTAGAGAACGTCTCGCTAGCGCTGCTCCAGGACCACATCGCGCACTGTGTCGCTGGCGCCGCCGCCGAGGATGGTCAAATGGCCCAGGAAAAGCTCGAGGAAGCCATGACGGCGATTAAGAAACTCGTGAAGAACTAACATCGCTGCCCCCACGCGAAAGGCGCCTCACCGGCTATCGGTGAGGCGCATTGTTTCGGTTGCGGGTTACGTGGTGAAGAACTCCGCAGCGGACTCGAAGAGCTTCATGTCATACTCGCCTGGCACGTTCTTGTACGTGGTGGCGGAGATGCGCTCGGAGTGGCCCATCTTGCCCAGCACGCGGCCGTCGGCGGACATGATGCCTTCGAGGGCGAACAGCGAGCCGTTCGGGTTGACATCGATATCCATCGCCGGGTTGCCTGCGGCATCGACGTACTGGGTCGCGGCAGCCTCCTTGAGGCGCGCCCACTCGGACTCGCCAGCGGTGATGCGGCCCTCGCCGTGGGAGATCGGCACGGTAAAGACGTCGCCGACGTTGACTTTGCTGAGCCACGGCGAGTCGTTGCTGACGACCTTGACACGCGAGATGCGCGACTGGTGACGGCCAATGGTGTTGAACGTCAGCGTCGGGGACTCGGTACCCGGCTCGGCGATGGCGCCGCCCGGAACAAGGCCCAGCTTGATGAGCGCCTGGAAGCCGTTGCAGATACCCAGGATGAGGCCGCCGCGCTCATCGAGCAGTGTGTGGACGCCAGCGGTGAGCGCCGGGTTGCGCAGGAAGGACGTCATGAACTTCGCGGAGCCGTCCGGTTCGTCACCGCCGGAGAAACCGCCCGGCAGGTACAGCATCTGCGAGCGGTCCAGGGCGGCTGCCATGCGCTCGACGGACTCGGCAATGTCTTCAGGCGTGCGGTTGCGCACAACGAGGATTTCTGGCTCGATACCGGCGCGCTGCAGCGCCTTCGCGGAGTCGTATTCGGTGTTGGTGCCCGGGAAGACCGGAATGAGTGCGCGCGGGGCAGAGCTGCCCGCGACGCGAGTGGGCGCAGCAGCAGCCGACGCGGCGGCAGGGGTGGCATCGGAAAGCTCAGTGGAGCCAGACTGCGGTGCCTCGGACGGGTAGATGGGCTCGAGGGTGGCGCGGTAGGCGGCCTCGGCGTCAGCGGAGGAGACGGTCTCGCCGCCGAAGGTGAAGCCGTCTGCGGTGGTCTCGCCTAGCGCGATGCCGGCGGACGGGGTGGCGTCCTCGGCCCACTCGAGGACGAACGCACCGTAGTTGTAGTCATAGAGTGCGGCGTCGTCTGCGAAGGCGAAGCCCAGGCCCTCGCCCAGCGACATCTTGAGCACGGCCTCGGCCACGCCGCCGAAGCCCGGGGTGTAGGCCGCGGTGACCTGGCCGGAGCGCAGAAGCTCCGTGACGGTCGCGAAGTTGGCGAGGAGGGACTCGGGAGTGGGCAGGCCAGCGAGCGCGGTGTCGGCGGCATCGGCGAGCTCCGGGGAGAGCAGCGTGACGGCGTGGCCGGCCCCGGTGAAGTGGTTGGACGCTATGTGGTCAGTGGTCTCGTGGCTCACGGCGACAGAGATGACCGTGGGCGGGACGTGCAGTTCCTCGAAGGTGCCGGACATGGAGTCCTTGCCGCCGATGGCGCCCACGCCCAAGCCGAGCTGAGCCTTGATGGTGCCCAACAGGGCCGCAGCAGGCTTGCCCCATGCGGTGGCGGAGTCCATGCGCTGGAAGTACTCCTGCAGGGACAGGTAGGTCTCGTCGATGGAGGAACCGGTGGCGATGAGCTTGGCCACGGACTCGACGACGGCAAGGTAGGCGCCGTGGTACGGGCTAGCCTCGGTGACGTACGGGTTGTAGCCCCAGGACATCACGGAACAGTCCGTGGTCTCCCCCATGACCGGGAAGGTGTGGGCCATGGCCTGAATCGGGGAGGCCTGGCGGGAGCCGCCGAAAGGCATGAGGACGGTGCCGGCGCCGACGGTGGAGTCGAAGCGCTCGGACAGGCCCTGCTTGGAGGCGACGTTGAGGTCGCCCGCCATGGCGAGGAAGGACTCACGGAAAGAGCCGTTGCGGTGAGCCCAGTCGCGGCCGGCCAGACGCCAGTCGGTGGAGGGCTCGATACGCACGTCCACATGCTTGTCCGCACCATTGGTAGCGAGGAAGGCACGGGAGAGGTCGACGATGGTGTCACCGCGCCAGGTCATGCGCACACGTCCCGAGTCGGTGACGTTGGCGACGATGGTGGCGGTGAGGTTTTCCTCGTTCGCGAGATCGATGAGGCGCTCAGCGTCCTTGGCTTCGACGACGACGGCCATGCGTTCCTGGGACTCGGAGAGAGCCAGGTCGGTGCCGTCGAGGCCCTCGTACTTCTTAGGCACGGTGTCCAGGTCGATGTCGATGGAATCGGCGAGCTCACCCACGGCGACGGAGACGCCGCCAGCGCCAAAGTCGTTGCAGCGCTTGATGAGCTTGGAGAACTCCGGGTTGCGGAAGAGGCGCTGGAGCTTGCGCTCCTCGGGCGCGTTGCCCTTCTGGACCTCGGAGCCTGCAGTAGTCAGGGACTCCACGTTGTGCGACTTGGAGGAACCCGTGGCGCCGCCGATGCCGTCGCGGCCAGTGGCGCCGCCGACGAGGACGACGACGTCGCCCGCGTCCGGGACCTCACGGCGGACGTTCTCGGCCGGGGCGCCGGCGACGACGGCCCCCATCTCGAGGTGCTTGGCGACGTAGCCCGGGTGGTAGACCTCGTCGACGAGGCCGGTGGCCAGGCCGATCTGGTTACCGTAGGAGGAGTTACCTGCGGCGGCGGTACGCGCGATGGTCTTCTGCGGCAGCTTGCCGGCACGCGTGGTGGTCTCGAGCGGGTTTCCGGAGCCGGAGATGCGCATCGCGCCGTAGACGTAACCGCGGCCGGACAGCGGGTCACGGATGGCGCCGCCGATGCAGGTCGCCGCGCCACCGAAGGGCTCGATCTCCGTCGGGTGATTATGAGTCTCGTTCTTGAACAGGAAGAGCCACGGCTCATCCTTGCCGTCGACCGTGATGGTGACGTGGACGGTGCAGGCGTTGATCTCCTCGGAGACGTCGAGCGCGTCGAGCTTGCCCGTGGCGCGCAGGACCTTCGCGGCGATGGTACCCATGTCCATGAGCGTCACCGGCTTGGTGCGGCCAATGGAGTCGCGCGCAGCAAGGTAGTCGTTGTACGCGGCCTCCACGGCGGGGTCGTGGAACTCGATGTTGTCGAGGACCGTCTCGAAGGTAGTGTGACGGCAGTGGTCCGACCAGTAGGTGTCAATGACCTTGAGCTCAGTAATGGTCGGGTCGCGCTTCTCCGACTGGAAGTAATCGCGCACGAGCATGGCGTCGTCGACGTCCATGGCCAGGCCGTGGGAGGCGACGACCTCGGGAAGGGCGGCATCGGAAAGCTCGGTAAAGCCGGTGAGCCGTGCGACGTCTGCGGGGCGTGGGGCCTCGACAACGAGAGCCTTGGGGAGTTCGAGGGAGGCCTCGCGGGCCTCGACTGGGTTGATGAGCCCGGCGCGCATGGCCTCCGGAATCTCTCCGTCCACGGCGTAGAGGACGGCCGTACGGACGGTGGGGCGCTCCTTTTCGAAGAGGAACTGGATGCACTGTGCCGCGGAGTCCGCGCGCTGGTCGAACTGGCCGGGCAGCGGCTCGACGGCGAGGATGGCCTTGCCGTCCAGGCCGGCCTCCTCGAGCGTGACGTACGTGTTGTCGACCTGCGGCTCTGCGAGCACGAGGTGCACGGCGGTAGCGAACTCGGCGTCGGTCGTGCCCTCCACGTCGTAGCGATTGAGCATGCGCACCGCTACTCCGTACTCCGCCGAGAGTGCAGCTGCGTGGCCGCCTTCCCGATTTTCCACGTACACACGCTGAACCATCGCGCCTCCCAGATAGCTTGTAATAGTCGAAGTTTTACGGTTCTGCCAGCAAGTATATGGACTTGCGGCACCGCGTACTAATCCCCCGCTATCCTAGCGTGCAGGGCACCCCCGTGACTCAATTCTGCGGAGGCTGACGGTACACAACGGTGTCACAGGGATACATGGGCTATCCGATGCCTCTTTCTGCAGTCTCAGCCGAGGATGGAGTGCCAACCGGTTTTCTCGCGATTGAAGTTTGCTCCACCAGAGTTTCCATAAGCACTTGGTGGCTGGTAACAAATAAGCGCCTGGCCGGACGTACCGACAAAGCAACCTAGCGTATAAGTTTGCTCGGTCACTGGACTTGTCACTTTGAAATCGTTGACAGTCGCAAGCACCGTATTGCCGCTTGCGCCTGTCCGAGATTCGTATGCCTGCGCAATGGCGGCATCATAAATCGCCATGGCAAATGCGCATGATGCATCATCATGGGCGTCGACCTCAGCCCCGTCTGATGTCATTCCGCAATAACCGCCAATTTGCTCAGGATTCGCGGCGACGTTGCTGCTGTGCGGTTGCGCCGCAGGCGCTGCAGGTGCGGCGGTCCTCGTGACTTCGGCAGGGGTCTTCTCCGCGGTGCGAAGAGCGGGCTGGTGCGACTCTGCGCTCGGATCAGCCGGCGCCGGAACCGTCGTAGTTAGCGTGCGCGGACCGGCCTCACCTCCGCCGGAACACCCTGCTAGAGCAAGAGGGGCAAGGAGAACAGCCGCGGCAGTGGCACGAAAGATGGAGGACATGGGACACCTTAGAGACGAGGAAACAGACGCCCATCGAGAGGCGAGGACACATAAATCACAAGACACGGCTACGCCTGTACGCGTGGAATTGTCGTACCGTTGCAGCGCTTCTCGCCGCTAACCCTCCGCAAGCATAAATCCCCCGGCCGCTGTGCAGCCGAGGGATTATCGGTGGGCCCTCCGGGGCTCGAACCCGGGACCTGCGGATTAAAAGTCCGTAGCTCTACCAACTGAGCTAAAGGCCCAACGGATAGATAGTGTACCGGCAGCACGCGCTGGGTTGAAATTCGCCCCCATGTCTTCGGCCCCGCTACATACAGCCGGAAGTAGTGCCGTAAAAAATGGCACAAACGACTTCAATCTCAAGGCCGCCTCGTCCTAAAAGAAACTAATCGGAACGTGGGTATTTTCTCCGAGTTACACACCAACGTGACGCAACACGTCGCCGATACTGTGCTTTTATTCACGGCTCGGAACTAACCGCGCTGCCGGAGCGACTGTATCAAGTAGCCGCGGATTTTTCACCACGGGTTGATACTAATGCGCACGTCCCCGCGCAATGCGGGGCGCGCATTCGGAATTGAAGGACGTGTGCGTTTTGGATCTAGTTGATATCTCGAGGTGGCAGTTCGGCATTACGACTGTCTACCACTACATTTTTGTGCCACTGACCCTAGGGCTGGGGCCGATGGTGGCCATCATGCAGACCGTGTGGCACCGCACCGGCAACCCTAAATGGTTCCGGGCCACGAAGTTCTTCGGAAACCTCTTCCTCATCAACTTCGCCATGGGCGTAGTCACCGGCATTGTGCAGGAATTCCAATTCGGCATGAACTGGTCCGAATACTCACGCTTCGTGGGCGATGTTTTCGGCGCCCCGCTCGCATTTGAGGGACTCGCGGCCTTCTTCTTCGAATCCGTCTTCCTGGGCGTGTGGATCTTCGGTTGGGACCGCGTGCCCAAATGGGCTCACCTCGCCGCCATCTGGACGGTCGCTATCGCGGTGAATGTCTCTGCATACTTCATCATCGTCGCCAACTCTTTCATGCAGCACCCCGTGGGCGCTGCCTTTGACGAAGTCAAGGGCCGTGCAACACTCACGGATTTCTGGGCACTGCTTACCAACCCCACCGCGCTACAGGCCTTCCCACATGCGGTCGCCGGCGGCTGGATCCTGGGCGGCACGCTTGTTGCCGGCGTTGCCGGATGGTGGATGCTGCGCGAGGCCCGCGCAGGCGATGTCCATGGGCACGCAGCAGGAATCTGGCGCAGCCTCACCCGCTTCGGTTCCTGGGTCATCCTGGTCGGTACGGCAGCCGTTGCGCTCACGGGTGACTTCCTTGGCAAGCTCATGTTCGTCCAACAGCCGATGAAGATGGCCTCCGCCGAAGCACTGTGCGAGACCGAAATGGACCCGGCATTTTCCATCTTGTCGTTTTCCTCGATGAACAACTGTGAGACCGCCGTGCATATGCTCGACGTGCCCTACGTTCTGTCTTTCCTGGCGAAGGGAACCTTCAGCGGCGTCGAGCTGCGCGGCGTCAACGAGTTGCAGCAAACGTATGAAGCGCTCTACGGGCCAGGCAATTACACTCCCAATCTCTTCGTGACGTACTGGTCCTTCCGCCTCATGATCGGCTTCCTCGCGGTGCCGGTCATCATGGCTCTCGTCGCACTGTGGACCACGCGGAGCCACCGCGTGCCGCAGGCGAAGTGGATGTCCAGCGCGGCACTGCTGGCGCTGCCCGCACCGTGGCTGTCGAACTTCTCGGGCTGGATCTTCACCGAGATGGGCCGCCAGCCATGGATCGTCGCTCCCAATCCGGAAGCCGCCGGTTCAGCAGAAAAGATTCACCTCACCGTGGACTTTGGCGTCTCCGATCATCCGGAGTGGGTGGTGTGGACGAGTCTCATTGTCTTCACGTTGCTCTACGGCATCTTGGCCGCCATCTGGTTCTGGCTCATGCGCCGCTACGCAGTGATGGGACTCAATCAGCCGGGCCTGCGCGACGGGGATGAAAAAGACCTGGCTGCCGCTCTTTATGGGCCGGGTGAAGATACTGAGCTACGGCCGCTGAGCTTTAGCGATTCTGCTGCAGGCTCGGCTGCGGCCGGTGCCACGAACAAGAAGGGGAAGTAGTCATGGATCTCAACACCGTGTGGTTTATCATCATCGCCTTCTTCTTCACGGGCTACTTCGTGCTTGAAGGATTCGACTTCGGCGTGGGCATGCTCTTGCCTTTCTTGCGCGGTGATTCCGCCGCGGGCAGCGATGCGCGCCGTACCACCGCGGTACGCGCCATCGGTCCTGTCTGGGACGGTAACGAGGTCTGGCTCATCGTCGCTGGTGCCTCCATCTTCGCGGCCTTCCCGGAGTGGTACGCGACGCTCTTCTCGGGCTTTTATTTGCCGCTGTTACTCATCGTTACTGCACTCATTATCCGCGGCGTCAGCCTTGAGTGGCGCGTTAAGGTCGACACCCTCGCTTGGCGCAAACGTTGCGATATCGGCATCGCGCTCGGCTCCTATCTCCCCGCTCTACTGTGGGGCGTAGCCATGACCAACATCGTGGCGGGCGTTGCTTTCTCGTCCCCCGGTCATGTCGACTCGGTGATAGATGGTTTCCTGGGGCTGCTTAACCCGCGCGGTCTGCTGGGCGGCGCGGCCTTTCTGCTTCTCTTCGCCTTCCATGGCGCTCTCTTCTTGGGGCTCAAGACCCACGCACCGGTTCGCACGCAAGTCCACGCCATCGCGCGGGGCTGGCTGGCCATCGCCACACTTGCGGTCGGTGCGATCTACCTCGTGTGGATGCAGCTAAACTTCGGCAAATCCTGGACCTGGATTGCCCTTGCGGCCGTCGCGCTCGCGCTCGTCGCCGCCATCGCGGGCCTGTGGAGCGGTCGCGATCGCACGGCGTTCTTCGGCACCGCCGCGGCGATCATCGCGGTGGGATTGGCGCTCTTCGGAGCGCTCTTCCCCAACGTCCTGCCTTCCGTCACGGACGTGGCAGGCCTGGATATTTACACTGCGTCCGCGAGCCCGTACACCCTGAAGATCATGACGTGGGCTGCGGTGGTGCTCGCGCCAGCCGTCCTCATCGGCCAAGGCTGGACCTACTGGCAGTTCCGCGCGCGCATCGGCGTCGACGCTTAAGGCGAGCCCAGCCATGGCTGCTCCCCTCGATCCGCGGCTTATGCGCCTCGTGCCGCCAGTGCGCGGCCTCATTCTGCGTACCGGCAGCTTTCAGGCGCTCGATACTGTGCTCGTCATCGCGCGCGGCGTGCTTATCGGCACAGTGGCCGCGCGAGCCATCACGTCCGACGCTCGCCTTCGTGAACTGTGGCCGCTGCTGTTGGCATTACTCGCGGTGGTACTGCTCCATGCGGCCGCTGCCTGGGCGAGTTCCCGCGCGCAGGCACACGCGGTGGGCAAGACCGTCGACGCTCTGCGCAGGCGTAGCCTGCGCGCCCTGGCTACTCGCGACCCACGCGTCGTGCAGGAAGAGTCCGGACAGTGGCGCCACGTGCTCACCCGCGGCATGGAGGACTTCCGGCCGTATCTGTCGCAGTTTCTGCCCGCGCTCGTGGCGGTCTGCATCGCGACCCCTGCGGCGCTTGTTACCATCGCCTATTTCGATTGGGTCTCTGCTGTCTTCGCCCTAGTGACGTTGCCCCTCATTCCGGCGTTTATGGTGCTCATCGGCGCGCTCACCGCGCAACACACGCAGCGACGCCTAGCCGTCACCGCCGGGCTAGGCGGCCAGCTCGCGGATCTCGTGCGAGGTGCGCCCACGCTGCGGGCGCTGCACGCGACCAAGCAGCCAACGCGATCCGTGGGAAGTCTGGGCGAGCGCCATTCCAAGGCCACGATGGGCGTGCTGCGTCTGGCCTTCCTATCATCCTTTGCGCTCGAGTTTCTGGCTACGCTCTCCGTGGCACTCGTTGCCGTCAATATCGGCCTGCGCCTCGTCACTGGCTCCATCGAGCTACTCCCCGCGCTGGTCGTGCTCATCATCGTGCCTGAGGTCTTCAACCCGGTGCGCACGGTGGGTTCCAGCTTCCATGCCGCGGCCGATGGCTTAGAAGCCGCCCAGATGCTCCTCGGGGTCATCGACAGCGCCGCCGCAAAGCCAGAAGTCACGGGTGGGTATCGCACGCTGGTTGGTTCGGAAGTCTCGGTCTCTCACGTGAGTATCTCTGGCCGTGATGGCATGCGGCCTCAGGATCTGACTTTTAAGGCACGGCCTGGCGCGCTCACGGTGCTCAGCGGCGCCAACGGCTCTGGAAAATCCACCGTTTTGCTTGCTCTTCTGGGCGCACTTCCAGACGCCGCCGTTACCGGCACCGTCCGCCTGCCTCCAGGCTCCGCGTATCTTGCCGCCAGCCCGGCGCTGGTTACTGGCACGGTCGCTGAGAACCTAGCGCTCACCGATGCCACCGATTCCGCGCTCGCCGCCGCGCAGGATGCTGTCCCGCTCGGAATGGGGCACGCGCATGCCGTGAGCGCCGGCGGCACAGGTATTTCCGCAGGCCAGCGCGAACGCGTGGGCATCGTACGCACCCTCGCGGTGGACGCACCGTGCTATCTCCTTGACGAGCCCACCGCCCACCTCTCCGCCGAGCTGGTCACCAACGTCATCGCGGCCCTCCAGGCGCGGGCACACGCGGGCGCCGTTGTGCTCGTGGCCAGCCATGATCCGCGCCTTATCGCGAAAGCCGACGAGGTGATTGAGCTTTGATTTCTTCTTTCGTCTCCGATCTCCGCCTCATCCTGCGCGCAGCTGGCGTGCGCAGGCGCGAACTCATCGCCGCCATCGCGCTCAGCACGGTAACGCTCACTGCGGCGCTAGCGCTCACGCTCACCTCTGGCTGGCTCATCACCCGCGCTTGGCAGATGCCGCCCGTGCTGGTGCTCTCTGTCGCCGTGACGAGTGTGCGCGCGCTCGGCATCTCCCGTGCTCTCTTCCGCTACGTCGACCGTCTCTACGCGCACCACATGGCGCTTCGCGCCCTCACGCGTCTGCGCAGCGCCATCTTCACCGCGCTCGTCGAACGCGAGTCCCAGTACGTCAGCCGCGGACGCGCCCACGTCCGGCTTGTTCGCGACGCTGACGCCATCACCGATTTCCTCGTGCGGGGGCTCCTCCCCTCCGGTACCGCCGCCGCCATGAGCGTGCTCGCGGTCATCACCACGGCGCTGCTGAGTCTGCCTGCGGCGGCGATCATGCTTGCGGCCTTCCTCCTCACCGGCATTGCCGTGCCGGGGCTCGTCGCCCGCGCTGCCACCCGCAACCGTGCTGCCCGCGAGCGCGCCCGCTTCATCGAGCGCCTCGATCTCGTACTCGACCACCGGGTCGAATTCACGGCCTTGGGGCGCGCGGAAGAGCTGCTGGACCACGCCGCGGCGGCATCGGAAAACGATAGCTCCGCACGCGTTGCTGCCGATGCCCCCTTGGCCCGCGCCACCAGCCTCTTCACCCTCGCCACGGGGCTCGCGGCATGGGGCGTGCTGGTCTGCGCTGTGCATTTCTATGCTGGCAACCCAATGTGGTTGGGCGTGCTCGTACTCCTGCCACTCGCGGCCTTCGAGGCCCACGGCCAACTCGCGGCAGCAACTCTCGCCGGTGTAGAGGCCGCGCCCTCCCTCCGCTGCGTATCCACGCTACTCACGACCCCGTGCCACACAGAGATCCCGCGCGAGCGCACCGCAGCAGTCACAGTATCGGGGTTGCGCACCGAATTTGGTGAGGCCTCCTGGGACTTTCACGCCCCTGAAAATTCCCGCGTCATCGTGCGTGGCCCCTCTGGGGTGGGCAAGACACAGCTCCTCGAGACCATTGCAGGACTGCATACCCCGCGGGCGGGCACCGTTACCGTGCCGAACTCGTGTCATTATTGCGCGGAGGACGCATGGATCTTCGCTACGTCGGTGCGCGAGAACCTGCGCGTTGCCGCTCCCACGGCCAGCGAGAAGCTTATGCGCTGCGTGCTCGCCGCCCTCGACTTGGAGCTCGACTTAGATCTTGTGCTCGCGGATGGTCCCGGCTCGCTCTCCGCCGGCCAACGTCGCCGTCTGTTGCTCGCCCGCGCGCTGTGCAGCGATGCACAAGTCCTGCTTCTCGACGAGCCCACCGAGCACATTGCTGCTGCCGATGCCACATCCCTGCTGCGCATGCTCGCCTGCGGACCGCTGCCCGGCGCACGCGCAGAGCGCACCGTCATTCTCGCCACCCATTCCCCCGTGCCCGGCGCCTCGGCGGTGCTTGCCACTCCCAGCGTGACGGTACTTCCTCCCCCCTGAGCTCACTAGCCCTGCGGCACGCAATTGCCTACTGACACGCAAACGCCCGCCCCGAAGGTTCCGAGACGGGCATCAGCATGAGCAACGAGGGCACATTAGCCGCGCATGTCGCCCTTCTCCGCGAAGTTGATCTGGAAGTCGAAGGCCGTCTTCAGATCGTGCGGGGTGTGCTGGAACTTGTTCTGCTTTGCACGCTCGTAGTACTCCTCGAGCAGCGGGCGGTAGTCCGGGTGAGCAACGGAGATGACCTTCTCCACGCGTTCCTTCGGAGCCAGGCCGCGCAGATCAGCAACACCGTACTCGGTGATGATGATCATCGTGTCGTGCTCCGTGTGGTCGATGTGGGACGCGAACGGAACGATAGCGGAGATGGCGCCATCCTTGGCCACGGACGGGGAGACGAACGTGGAGATGTAGGCGTTGCGGGTGAAGTCGCCGGAGCCACCGGTGCCGTTCATGATGCGGGTGCCGCCCACGTTGGTGGAGTTGATGTTGCCGTAGATGTCGGCCTCAATCATGCCGTTGGAGGCAATGAGGCCTACGCGGCGGATGACCTCCGGATGGTTGGAGATCTGCTGCGGACGCAGGATGATGTGCTCCTTGTACTTCTCCGCCTTTTCGTTCATGCGGTCCGCGTACTCCGGAGACAGCGCGAAGGAGGTCGCGGATGCCATGGTCATCTTGCCGGCGTCGATAAGGTAAATCATGCCGTCCTGGATGACCTCGGTGTAGGCCTGGATATTCTCAAACTTGGA
>NHCFD04200__coassemble_473_pt1 | contig 13712 bp, 10 predicted proteins | sample NHCFD04200__metabat2_high_PE_023 | metagenome-assembled genome bin NHCFD04200
TTCCCCATCATCACGGTGATCCTCAACGTCGCGACCGGCGCCGTGCTCTGGTTCGGCGGCCACCGCGTCGACGACGGACTCGTCGAGGTTGGCTCGCTCACGGCTTTTCTCCAGTACCTCATGCAAATCCTCGCCGCCGTCATGATGGGCACCTTCATGGCCATGATGCTCCCCCGCGCCATCATCTGCGCCAAGCGCATCACCGAGGTCCTCGACCACGCCCCGTCCATCGTCGAACCCGAGCACTCCATCGAGCCCACACACGAGACCGGCGAGGTCGAATTCGACAACGTGACGTTCTCCTACGCCGGCGCCGATGCCCCCGTCCTCGAGAACATCTCCTTTACCGCCCGACCCGGCCAGACCACCGCCATTATCGGCTCGACCGGCTCGGGCAAGACCACGCTGCTCTCCCTCATTCCGCGTCTCTACCTGCCCACGGAGGGCCAGGTCCGGATCGACGGTGTGGCAACGAGCGACCTGGCGCGAGAGGGCATCGTCAAGCGCGTGGCCCTCGTCCCGCAGAAGCCCTACCTGTTTAGCGGCACCGTGGCCTCCAACCTACGCACCGGCGCTCCCGACGCGACGGATGAGGAACTCTGGGACGCCCTGAAAGTCGCGCAGGCCAACTTCGTGACGGACCTCGACATGCCCATCGCGCAGGGCGGCACGAACGTCTCCGGTGGCCAGCGCCAGCGCCTGTCCATCGCGCGCATGCTCGTCGCGAAGCCGAAGGTCTACCTCTTCGATGACTCCTTCTCCGCGCTCGACGTCATCACGGACGCGAAGGTCCGCGAGGCCATGCGCTCCTATACCGCCGACGCCACGGCGATTATCGTGGCCCAGCGCGTGAGCTCTATCGAGAACGCGGACCAGATTCTCGTCCTGGAGGCCGGCCGCGTGGTGGCCAAGGGCACCCATGCGCAGCTGCTCGAGACATCCCCGACGTACCGCGAGATCGTCGAATCCCAGGCGACGGTGGAGGCATAAATCATGGCTAAAAAGACTCAAGAACTCTCCGAGCAGGAGCTCCACGAGCTCGAAGCCGCCACCGCCGGCGACGAGTGGTCCGGCTCCGCCCCGCGCACCGCGAAGAACTTCTGGCCCTCCGCCAAGCGCCTCATTGGCCTGCTCGGCAGGCACAAGGCGGCGCTCGCGGTCATCGGCCTCTTCAACGTGGTCTGTGTCGTCCTCGCCGTCGTCGCGCCGAAGATCATGGGTAAGGCCACCGACGTCATCTTCTCCGGCGTCGTCTCGCGCATGCTGCCCGCCGGCACCACGAAGGACGAGGCCATCGCGGGCCTACGCGCTGCTGGCCAGGACCAGTTCGCGGACATGGCGTCGGGCATGGAGCTCCACCCCGGCAGCGGAATCGACTTTACGCGCCTGGGCCAGATCCTCATCGCGGTCATCCTCATGTACGTGGTCTCTTCACTCTTCCAGCTCTGGCAGGGCTTGTGGCTCAACAAGCTGGTCATGGGCGTGGTCTACGATCTGCGCCAGGACGTCGAGGCCAAGGTCAACCGCCTGCCGCTGGACTACTTCGACACGCACCAGCGCGGCGACCTCCTCTCGCGCACCACCAACGACGTGGATAACGTGCAGCAGGCCCTCCAACAGGCGATCAGCCAGATGTTCTACAACGTCCTGCTCGTGGTGGGCATTACCGTCATGATGTTCAACGTCTCCTGGCGCCTCGCACTCATCGCGCTGCTCTCGCTGCCGCTCACCGGCATCGTCATCGGCGTCATCGGCACCCGCTCCCAGAAGCAATTCAAGACGCAATGGAAGTCGACGGGCCTGCTCAACGGCCAGGTCGAGGAGGCCTTCTCCGGCCACGAGCTTGCCCAGGTCTTCGGTCGCACCAAGGCCATGACCGCCGAGTTCGACGAGCGCAACGAGGAGCTCTTCCGCTCCGCGTCCCTCGCCCAGTTCCTCTCCGGCATCATGATGCCGATTATGCAGTTCATCTCGTACCTGTCCTACGTCGCCATCGCCGTCCTCGGCGGCCTGCGCGTGGCCCACGGCCAGATGACATTGGGCGATGCCCAGGCGTTTATCCAGTACTCCCGCGAGTTCAACCAGCCGCTCGGCCAGCTGGGCGGCATGGCCCAGCAGGTCCAGTCCGGCGTCGCCTCCGCCGAGCGCGTCTTCGAGTTCCTCGACGCCGAGGAACAGCTTCCCGATGCCCCCTCCTCCCACCCCGGCCGCGCCCGCGGCCTCGTTGAATTCGATCATGTGGCGTTCTCCTATGATCCGGACAAACCCTTGATTAAGGACCTGTCCCTGCGCGTGGAGCCCGGCCAGACTGCCGCCATCGTCGGCCCCACCGGTGCCGGGAAGACCACGCTGGTCAACCTGCTCATGCGTTTCTACGAGATCGACTCGGGTGAGATTCGCCTCGACGGTGTCTCCACGGCGTCACTCTCGCGCGCTGAGCTGCGCTCCCAAGTCGGCATGGTGCTCCAGGATGCCGTGCTCTTTAAGGGCACCATCATGGATAACATCCGGTACGGCCGCCTGGATGCCACGGACGAGGAGGTCATCGCCGCCGCGAAGGCCACGTACGTCGACCGCTTCGTGCACTCCCTCCCCGACGGCTACGACACGGTCATCGACCAGGACGGCGGTTCCGTCTCCGCCGGCGAGCGCCAGCTCATCACCATCGCGCGCGCTTTCCTCGCCCAACCGGCGCTGCTCATCCTCGACGAAGCCACCTCCTCCGTCGACACCCGCACCGAGGTCCTCGTCCAAGACGCCATGAACGCCCTGCGCGCCGACCGCACGTCGTTTGTCATCGCCCACCGCCTGTCCACCATCCGTGACGCGAACGTCATCCTCGTCATGGAAGACGGCGACATCGTCGAGCAAGGCACCCACGCTTCGCTGCTGGAGGCCCAAGGCACGTACTGGCGTCTCAACCAGGCCCAGTTCGCGGAGGACTAGTTCCTCGCGCTCCTCGCCCCTGGCACGCCATTCCCCCCGTGATGTCGGGTGCGAGAGGCCCAAAATCGCGGGAAAATGGTCGCTAACGCGCCCGATACTGCAGTGCTCGGCAGTGCGTCCTGGGCGCACGCGGGCAAAGAAAACGCCTCGAGCCCCGACCGAAAGGCCGGGGCTCGAGGCGACTCTATCTCTCTCAGGTATGCGCCTCTCAAACGCATGAACTCAGTATGGGGCGCGCAGCTTGCACAGGCCGTACGGGCACCTGCGCGCTTTCTGGCAGTTCCTGATAATTCTCTGGCAGCAGGTGAGATGACACACTCGCGACGGGGTGTGGGGAATCGATAACGGTTGGGCCACGGAGCGGCGCCGAGAGTAGGCACACGGCGCGGGAGGAAAGTACTCTAATCGCATGACTCACACTCTCGCCGCAGATGTTGTTCTCCTCGCGGCTGGTTCTACCGAATACACGCCCTCGCTCGTGTCCTTCGCCTGGATCATGGCGGTGGCGCTCGCCGCGCCCATCGTGGCCTCGATGCTGCGCAACCGCCTGCCGTCGGTAGCACTGCTCATCATATTCGGCATGATCATCGGCCCGTCCATCCTGGATCTGGCGCACGAGGATCCGGGCATCGGCATGCTCAAGGAGATTGGCGTGGGCGCGCTATTCCTCCTCGCCGGCTTCGAGATTGACCTCGGCACGCTGAAATCCAAGGAAGCGAAGACCGCGTTTACGACGTGGCTGTTGTGTCTTATCGCGTGTATCGCGGGCGCGTACTTCCTGGTGGATACTATTCCACTCGCCATCGTCATGGGCATCGCCGTGACCTCGACGGCGCTGGGCACGATTACGCCGATGCTCAAGCAGGACAAGCTCATCGGCACGCGCGTGGGCGACTCCGTGATGATCCACGGCGCCATTGGTGAGCTCGCACCGATTACTGCGATGGCGCTGTTGCTGGGGACCCGCGCCACGTGGCTCACGGCGCTCATTCTCCTGGCCTTCTTGGGCATTGCGGTCTTTGTGGCGGTCGCGCCCCAGGCCATCGGAAAGCTCGCGCCCTGGGTGAAGCGGGCGTTTATCGCCGGTGCAGGCGCGACGAACCAAACCATCCTGCGCCTTATCGTGCTTATCCTGGCCATCCTCATGGCTGTCACGGCGGTCTTTGAGCTCGACATCGTCCTGGGCGCGTTCGCGGCCGGCATTATCTTGAACCGCCTGGTGCCGGACGAGTTCCACAAGGGCCTGGAAAACCGTCTCAACGTGCTGTTCTACTCCATGCTTATCCCAGTCTTCTTCGTGGTCTCCGGCATGTCCATCGACTGGAAGGTCATCGCGGACAAGCCGCTCCAGGTCATCGGCATCCCGCTGCTCATCCTGTTCACGCGCGGCCTGCCGGTCTTCCTGCGCGAGAACGTCCACCACACCGGCTCCGAAATCGAAACCACGCGTGAGCGCCTGCAGGTTGCGCTCTACGCCGCGACGGGCCTGCCGATCATCGTCGCCGTGACCACGGTGGCAGTCGCGTCCGGCATCATGGATGACGAACACGCGTCCATCTTCATCGCCGGCGGCGCGCTCACCGTCGTACTCTTCCCGCTCATCAGCTCGCTGGTACGCAGCAATGACCCGCGCGCGGAGAATAAGCAAGAAGAAGACGAGGACTCCCCGGCCGAGACCAAGGAAGAAGCCAAGCAGGAAGCGAAGGTCACCGAAGAAGCGGAGCACGCTAAGAGAGAACAAGCGGTCAAGGACGAGCTCCGCAAGGATTCAAACGCTTAATATAGACACCGTGACTAGCTTTGGAGCCTCCCCGTTTGATAATTCGCTGCGGCTTTCTGATGCCGAGCGCACCGACGCCATGAACCAACTCGCCCGCGCCGTGGGCGAAGGACGCATCACCATGGACGAGTTCGAAGAGCGCTCGGATGACATCATGCGCGCGGCCACGCGCCGCGATCTTGTACCGCTCTTTTCCGATATTCCGGCGCGTGGCACGCAGGAGCTCAAGGTCTACTCGCAGGGGGATCTGGAGCGGGCACGAGCTGCGGCGCGGAAGCCGCGTCTGGCCACGGCGCTCATCGGCACCATCGGCCTCAACGTGGCCGCCATCTCCGTCGGCGTTGCGGGCACAGGTGCGGGAGCGGCCGTTGGGGTGGTCACTCTCTTAGCACTGGTACCGGTGTTGTGGATCCTCCTCTACGTCGCGAAAGTGGGTCCGGAAAGCTGGAGTACGCCCAGCGCCCGGCAAGTGGAACGCCAACGCATGCGGGAAATCCAGCAGGCCACGGCGGCACAGCGCGCAGAGCAGAAAGCCATCGAATCCCAGATGTGGGCGCAGCGCCGCCAGCAGGCAAGCGAGCTCACAGGCGAGGCCATGAATTTCGCAAAGAAGAAATTCAATCAGTGGAACGAAAAGTAGCCTAGTCGGGGTATAGACTTAGGCGGCATGACTCGCATTTTCGATCAGGCAGACAAGCTCAAGGGCGTCGCGTACGACATCCGCGGCCCGGTGACCGCCGAGGCCGAGCGCATGGAGCTCGACGGCCATTCCATTCTGAAGCTCAACACCGGTAACCCGGCCATCTTTGGCTTCGACGCGCCGGACGTCATCATGCGAGACATGATTGCGGCGCTGCCCACCTCCCAGGGTTATTCCACGTCCAAGGGCATTATCCCGGCGCGCCGCGCGATTGTGACGCGCTATGAGCTGGAAGATTTCCCGCACTTCGACATCAATGATGTCTACGTGGGCAACGGCGTCTCCGAGCTCATTTCCATGACGACGCAGGCGCTGCTCAACAACGGCGACGAGGTCCTCATCCCCATGCCGGACTATCCACTGTGGACGGCGGCGACCTCGCTCGCGGGCGGCACCCCGGTGCACTACCTCTGCGACGAGGAAGACGACTGGAACCCCTCGCTCGAGGACATCCGCGCCAAGGTAACGGACAAGACCAAGGCCATTGTCGTCATCAACCCGAATAACCCGACGGGCGCCGTGTACTCCCGCGAGATCCTCCAAGGCATCGTCGACATCGCCCGCGAGCACGACCTGCTCATCCTTGCCGACGAAATCTACGACCGCATTCTCTACGACGGTGCGAAGCACATCTCGATCGCCTCGCTGGCCCCGGATCTGCTCACCATCACGTACAACGGCCTGTCCAAGGCCTACCGCGTCGCCGGCTACCGCGCCGGCTGGATGGTCGTCACGGGTCCGAAGAAGCACGCTCACGGCTTTATCGAGGGCCTCGATCTCCTCGCAGGCACTCGCCTGTGCGCCAACGTGCCGGGCCAGCACGCCATCCAGGTCGCGCTCGGTGGACGCCAGTCCATCTACGAGCTCACCGGCCAGGGTGGCCGCCTGCTCGAGCAGCGCAACGTCACGTACGAGGGTCTCAACAAGATTCCGGGTGTCAGCTGTGTGAAGCCGATGGGCGCGCTCTACGCATTCCCGCGCTTGGATCCCAACGTCTACGACATTCACGATGACGCGAAGCTCATGCTCGACATCCTGCGCGCGGAGAAGATTCTCATGGTTCAAGGCACGGGCTTCAACTGGCCGAACCCGGATCACTTCCGCATCGTCATGCTGCCGTGGGCCTCGCAGATCGAGAATGCCATCGAGCGCCTGGGCAACTTCCTCGTGAGCTACAAACAGTAGCAATTTCCACTATTGCTGCAGATGGTTCACAATAGGAAACATGTCTCGACATTCCGCACCGGTCACCGGCCGCAACCCATGGCGCGTCGGCCTGGCCGGTGCGCTGCTTTTCGCTTTCCTCCTCACCGCGATCGGGCTCGCATGGCAGTGGCCTTCGGGCACCCCGACGTTGAGCCCCGAGTTCACACGAACCTACGCGCTCAATCAGCCACAGATTACGGCGCGCGTTACGACGGTCGACCATCACCTGTGCGCCTCGCCGCTCACCGGCACGGCGTTTGACGAGCCGCCATTGCGCCCCGCGTTCGAGGAGGACACGTCCTGTACACGCGCGCTGCTCGATATCACGGGTGGGGCCAATGAAGGCAAGCAGACGCAGCTCGTCTTCCACGGCGTGACCGGCGACCCGACGCTTGAGGTTGACCAAGAAGTCCTGCTTTCCGAGGCCACCAACCCTGACGGCTCGCTTACTTATTCCTTCGCCGACTACGAGCGCGGCGGCGAGCTGTGGATCTGGGCCGCCATCGTGGCCATCATCATCGTGGGCTTCGGCGCGTGGCAAGGGCTGCGCGCGCTCCTCGGGCTCGCCTATTCACTCGCGGTCGTCTTCTTTTTCCTGCTCCCCGCGCTCCTCCAGGGGCATAATCCCATCGTGGTCACGCTGCTCGCGTGCTCCATCATCGTGCTCATCGCCGTGCCCATGGTCCACGGCGTGAACTGGAAAGCCGCTGCCGCGATGGGTGGCTCACTCCTCGCCCTAGGCGTCACAGCACTCCTCGCCTGGGCGATGATCGGCACGACACACCTGCAGGGACTGAGCTCCGAGGACAACCTCAAACTCGTGCTCTACCTGCCCACTGTGTCTGTCATCGGCGTGCTCATGGCCGGGTTCATCATCGGCGCGCTGGGCAGCCTCAACGACGTCGCCATCGCCCAGGCCTCGACCGTCACGGAGCTCGCCGCTGCCGAGCCCGAAGCCCGCGCTGGTTCCCTCTTCGTCTCCGCGATGAAGGTCGGCCGCGACCACATCGCCTCGATGGTCTATACCCTCGTGCTCACCTACACCGGCGCCGCACTCCCGCTGCTCATCCTCATCACGGCGGCGAAGCGTCCCGCCGGCCAGATCCTGGTCTCCGATCTCGTATCCACCGAGCTCCTACGCTCGGGCATCGGCGCCGCGGCGCTCACCATCGCCGTGCCGCTCGCCACGATCATCGCAGCGCTCACAGTCCCCGAGCGTCGCGCTCTCCAGGTCGTTTCCGAATCCGCACCGCGCTAGCTTTGGATTTATGGCGCCTCACACGAGATTTCGACGCCGAGGCGCCATAAACCCAAAGCTGGGAGCCCTAAAGCGAGCGGCCGAGAGCGTCGAGCGTCCAGCCAGCAGTCTGCCACGCCTCGACATCGAAGACGTTGCGGCCGTCGATAACGTGGCGGCGGCTCACCAGCTCGCCCGCAACGGCGGGGTCGAGCTCCTTGAATTCCTTCCACTCCGTGGCGAGGATGACCAGCTCCGCGTCGCGCAGCGCGGACTCGCAATCAGGCGCGTAGTTGAGCGTGGGGAAGACCTTCTTCGCATTCTCCATGCCCTCCGGGTCATAAACCGTCACGGCCGCGCCTGCCAGCGAGAGCGAACCGGCCACAGACAGCGCCGGGGAGTCACGCACGTCATCCGAGTTCGGCTTAAACGCGCAGCCCAGCACCGTCACGCGGTGGCCGAGCAGCGAGCCGGCGAAAGATGCCTTGGCCAGGTCCACCACGCGGTCGCGGCGGCGCATATTGATGGCGTCGACCTCCCGCAGGAACGTGAGAGCCTGGTCCGCGCCGAGCTCACCCGCACGTGCCATGAACGCACGAATATCCTTGGGCAGGCAACCACCGCCAAAGCCAAGCCCAGCCCCGAGGAACTTGCGGCCAATGCGATCGTCGTACCCGATGGCATCGGCAAGCTGCGTGACGTCCGCCCCTGCAATCTCGCAGATTTCGGACACGGCGTTGATGAAGGAAATCTTCGTAGCGAGGAAAGCATTGGCCGCGACCTTGACCAGCTCCGCGGTCTGCAGATCGGTGACGATAAGCGGGGTGTCCGCGGCCAGCGGCTGGGCGTAGACCTCGCGGGCGACTTCTTCGGCGCGGCCGCCATCCTGGACGCCAAGGACGATGCGATCCGGAGTAATGGTGTCCTTGACCGCGTAGCCCTCACGGAGGAACTCCGGGTTCCAGGCGATCTCAACGGTGGTGCCCGCGGGCGCGAGCTCGTTGGCCATATCTTGTAATTCCGCGGCGGTGCCGACAGGAACGGTGGACTTGCCGAGGATGAGATTATCGCCGGTAAGCAACGGCACGAGGTCCGTGATAACGGCCTTGACGTAGGTCATATCCGCCGCGTACGAACCGTGGCGCTGCGGCGTGCCGACGCCCAGGAAATGGACCTTCGCAAACTCGGCGGCTTCTGCGTAATCGGTAGTGAAGTTCAGGCGACCGGCCTCGATGTTGCGCTCGAGGACCTCCGGCAGCCCCGGCTCGAAGAAAGGAACCTTCCCGGCTTGGAGCGCCTCAATCTTGGCTGCGTCCACGTCGACGCCCAGAACCTCGTGGCCCAGCTCCGCCATGCACGCCGCGTGCGTGGCACCCAAATATCCAGTTCCGATCACAGTCATTCGCATAAAGGGCAATCCTACGAGCGGCTGGTAAACAAAGGGCGACGTTTAGTTGAAAACTCTACTAGGATTTGCCTATGCGAGTAGAAGACCTCACTTTTGCTACCGATGCCGGCTGCGTCACGCCCCACTAATGCACGGGCTTTTTCGTGGGCTGGCCGCTACCGCCCAGTCCCGAGCAGCTGGTCGCGGTGCTCGACGGCTCGTATCGGCGGGTCGTGGCGCTCGATGGACAGCGCGTCGTAGGCTTCATCAATGCCATCTCTGACGGCGTGCTCACCGCGTTTATTCCCTGGCTGGAGGTTCTTCCGGACTATCAAGGTCACGGGCTCGGCCGCGAGCTTGTTCGCCGCCTGCTGGAGGAATTAGGCGGCATGTACTCCATTGATCTGTGCTGCGATCCAGAGTTAATCCCCTACTACGAGAAGCAGGGATTTCTGTCGCTGAGCGGCGCCGGGCTGCGCAATCCCGGCGCGATCGTGGCCGGGCGCGGCTAGCGGAAGTTGAGGTAAGACTTCGACGGCGTCGGGCCGCGCTGCCCCTGGTACTTCGAGCCGAGCGTGCCCGTGCCGTACGGGTTCTCGGCTGGCGAAGACATCTTGAAGATGGCCAGCTGGCCCACCTTCATGCCGGGCCACAGGGCGATGGGCAGGTTCGCGGTATTCGACAACTCCAGCGTGATGTGGCCCGAAAAGCCCGGGTCGATAAAGCCCGCGGTGGAGTGCGTGAGCAGGCCCAGTCGGCCCAGCGACGACTTACCCTCGAGGCGACCCGCGAGGTCGGCCGGCAGCGTGAACTTCTCGTACGTCGCGCCGAGCACGAACTCGCCCGGGTGCAGGATGAAGGACTGATCTTCTTCCACCTCGACCAGGCTGGTGAGATCCGGCATCTCTTCCTTCGGGTCGATGTGCGTGTAGCGCGAGTTATTAAACACGCGGAAGAACTTGTCCAGGCGCACGTCGACGGAGGACGGTTGGACCATCTCCGGGTCGTAGGGCTCGATGACGAGGGACTCGGAGTCTTGGGCGGCGCGGATGTCACGATCTGAAAGAAGCACATCCTACATCTTACGCGGTGCGTTTCCGTTCCACGGCGCGGGCGGTGCTAGACTGTCTGAGTTGCTAACTTCAAACAGCGATGCCGCCGTAGTTTAATGGTAGAACTTGAGCTTCCCAAGCTTACGGCGCGGGTTCGATTCCCGTCGGCGGCTCATTCCGAAAACGGCCGTGAACTTGTTATTTAACAGATTCTCGGCCGCTTTTTGCATGCGGTCGTAGCGCTAAGATTCCACAGTCGATCCACACGCGACGTACTGTTCATTTGATCTTTACCGACGCGCCATGTCGACGAACTATGGTGATGAGGTCTCACTGCCACAGACCGAAGGATCCTCATGCTCTCTCGCCGCGCCCTCGCGCTGCTCACTGCCGCTGCCGTCACCGCTACTGCCGCTCCCGCGCTGGCTGCCGATACCACCACCTACTACTCCACCAAGCAGGCATACGCGCCGCAGGGCTCGGAGTATTCCCAAGCCCCGAAGGGCTTCGAGCCCATCTACACCTCCACCGTCGACCGTCACGGCTCCCGCGGGCTTTCCGGTTTCAAGTACGATGACTTGGCACAGCAGATGCTCGAAGCCGCCAAGGCCAAGGGCCAGCTCACCGAACTCGGCGACCGCCTCATCCCGCAGGTCGAAGCCATGATCACCGCCAACAAGGAGCTGGCCGGTGGAACCGGTCAAGAGCCCGGCTATGGCAACCTGACGGTGGTCGGCCGCGAGGAACTCCAGGGCATCGGCAAGCGCAACGCCGAGCGCAATGCCCAGCTGATGAAGACCATCGAGGACAAGGATCTCAAGGTCAAGTACATCTCCTCCGGCGAGGACCGCGCCAACGACTCGGGCTGGAATTTCGGCGCGACGTGGCTCGCCGCCAATCCGGAGCTCAGCGACAACCTGGTCAACGGCGAGGAGGACGGCCACGTGAAGATTGAGGCGCGTACCGACCTCATGTACGCGCACAAGGACAAGTCCGCGCCGACGTATGAGGCGTACAAGGAATGGAAGGACTCGGAGACGCTGAAGGCCAAGGTCAAGGCGGCCTACGCCAAGCCGGAGTCCCAGACCGCGGCACGCGACCTGCTGTCCAAGATATTCACCGCGCCGTTCATCGCGGGTCTTGAAGACGGCAGCATCTCTTTTATCGCACGCGAGGACGACGACGAGGCTGTCCACGGCATCGTCGACGCCGCGCTGCAGTTCTACAACCTCTACATCATCGCCCCGGCGATGGCGCACGAGAAAGCCGTGCCCGCGGGCGGCTGGATCTTCGACGAGTACATGGACGCGGCCAACGGCCCAACCTTCGCCTACTTGCTCGACGTCGAGGACTACTACGAGAAGGGCCCGGCCATCGAAGGCCAGACCGTCGCGCACGACAACTATGAGCCGCTGCTCGAGGAGATGATTGCGGGAGTCCAGCGTCGCGCGGCTGGCGGGGACGTCGCGGCCGACTACCGCTTTGGTCACGCCGAGACCATCATTCCGCTCGCCGCCCTACTTCAGCTGCCAGGCTCCGAGAAAGCCACGCCTGCCGATACCCTCTTTACCTGGGACAATTCCGCCTGGCGCGGCGACCAGGTCTCCCCGATGGGCGCGAATATCCAGTGGGACGCCTTCCAGAACGACAAGGGCGCGGCCATCGTACGCATGCTCTACAACGAGAAGGAGATTTCCTTCAAGGACGGCTGCGAGCCGATTGCGAAGGGCTCAAAGTTCTACACCATCGATGAGCTCGCCGCGTGTCTCCCGCTGGGCAAGACCAGCGACCATTCGAAGGCACACATCGACGTGCCTGCCGATGCCCCCTCCTCCACCGGCAGCTCCACCGGCAGCATCTTCGCCGTCGTCGCGGCGGTCGTCGGTGTCCTTGCCGCGCTCAGCACTGCTGTTGACTCCCTCCTGCCGCAGCTGCGTGAGATTGCCAAACGCTTCGGTATCACGCTGCCGTTATAGTACCGATTTCGATATCCCAGGAAGCTCCCATCAACTGCCAGGAAACGCGTAGCCACGGCTACGACTCTTGCAAGAACGGTGTCCCATAATGTCTTTATGCGTTTGAGAGGCGCATACCTGAGAGAGATAGAGAGAGCCCCGGGTCCCGGGGTGGCGGCGTGAGACACCGCCAATGGGACACCTTTCGAGAGAGATAGAGTCACCTCGAGCCCCGGCCTTACGGTCGGGGCTCGAGGTGTTTTTCACTGCGCCCATCAATAGCCACAACTCCCGAATAAGACGCGGAATTTTCAATTTTTCGGGGATTATTCGGGCGTTGTGGTCAAAGGGTCTACCGAGCGAACTTCTCATCCGGCGTCGCAGACAGGCGCGCGGTCGTGCGGCTCGTTCCACACGGAGGTGTCCGGGCCCTTGGGGATGATGGGCTCGGCGTTCTCGGACGTGATGCCGTCGCCGAAGTGGGTCTGGAAAGCGCCCTTGCCGTCGGCCTCTTTGACGCGTTCGAAGACTGCCATGAGTTCATTCTTAAAGTCGGTGTGGACTCAACGATGCTCCTCCTTGTCCGCCGCATGCACGAGCGCGGCATACGCCCCATCGCGCGCCATGAGCTCGTCATGCGAGCCAACCTCCACCACGTGCCCCTCGTCGAGGACCGCGATCTGGTCCGCGTCCTGAATGGTGGACAACCGGTGCGCGATGACCAGGCGCGTAGCGTGCGCATCGAGGACAGCTTCCTGGATCGCCTTTTCCGTCTCGTTGTCCAGCGCGGACGTGGCCTCATCAAGAATCAAAATGGATGGCTTACGCAGCAGCGTGCGCGCCAGCGACAGGCGCTGCTGTTCGCCGCCCGAGAAGCGGTAACCGCGCGAGCCCACCATGGTATCGAGGCCTTCGGGAAGCGCTGCAATGACGTCGTCAACGCGGGCGGTCTTCAGTGCGGCCCACAGCTCGTCATCCGTCGCAAAAGGAGCAGCGAAGAGCAGATTATCCCGTACAGTCGCGTGAAGCAGGTAGGTCTCCTGGGAGACGACACCCACCATGTCGGCGCGGTCGGAAGCAGAAATCTGAGACACCGGCACGCCGCCAATCGAGACGGTGCCCGAGGTCGGGTCCACCAAGCGCGCGAGCAGCGAGGCCACCGTGGACTTGCCGGAACCGGTGTGGCCCACCAGTGCCGTGGTGGTGCCGGCGGGGATATCCAGCGACACGCCAGCAACCGCGTCAACATCGGCGCCCGGGTACCGGAAGGAAACGTCGTCGAAGGCAATGTCGGCCGACATGGGGACCTCGGAATCCACGGGTTCAACGAGGTCCGGCTTCAGATCCAGATACTCGAAGATACGACTAAACAGCGCCATCGAGGCAACCCACTGCGCCGAGACGTTCAGCAGGCCCGCCTTCTTGAACTCCTGCAGGAGCTCGGCGGCC
>NHCFD04200__coassemble_571_pt1 | contig 11668 bp, 8 predicted proteins | sample NHCFD04200__metabat2_high_PE_023 | metagenome-assembled genome bin NHCFD04200
GCTGAAAAGCTCATACGCTGCTGGTATTGAGTTGCCGGACGCACGTACCGTGGGAGAGAGACATACGTGGCAAATCGATAGTCGACCCGGATCCGCAACCACCAGAACGCTGGCCCCGGCACGTATGAGATAGCGAGAAACTCCCTCATGCTTAAACGCGCAATGGCAATCTCCATGGCGTTCATCGGTGTCATCGTCGGTGCGGGTTTTGCTTCCGGCCAAGAGGCACTGCAATACTTCGTTGCCTTCGGCAACTGGGGCCTTGCTGGTGTCGCCCTCACGGCGCTGCTCGTGCTCATCACCGGTGTCGCAACCCTCCAGCTTGGTTCTTACTTCCAAGCAAACGAGCACACCGCCGTCTTCGATGAAGTCTCGAACCCGATCATCTCCAAGATCCTCGACTGGGCGACCATTGTGACGCTCTTTTCCATCGGCTTTGTCATGTTCGCCGGTGGCGGCTCGAATATTGCGCAGCAGTTCCCCGCCGTCCCCATCTGGGTCGGCGCCGTGGTCATGCTCGTCCTTGTCTTGCTCGTCGGCCTGCTCGACGTGGACCGCGTCACGACCGTTATCGGCCTTATCACCCCGTTCATCATTCTCTTCGTTCTCGGCACCACGATTTACACTATCGTCACGCACGACATTGATCTCTCCGCGATGAACGACTACGCGTCCGCCAACGTTGAGTCCCCGCTGCCTTCCTGGTGGATTTCCTCCCTGAACTACACCGGCCTGACGGTCATGACGGCGGTCTCTATGTCCATCGTCATCGGCGGCAACTTCCTGGATAACCGCGCCGTTGGCCTCGGCGGCGCGCTGGGCGGCGTCGTGTTCTACGTCATGATGACGCTGCTCGTCGTCGCGCTCTACATCACCGCTCCGCAGGTCATGCACGCGGACATGCCGGTGCTTGAACTCATCAACGGCATCAACCCCGCGCTGGGCTATTTCATGACCTTCGTCATCTACGGCATGGTCTTCAACACCGCCATCGGCATGTTCTACGCCCTGGGCAAGCGCCTGACGCGCAACAACCCCAAGCGCTTCTACCCGGTCTATGCCGCATCCTGCATCATCGGTTTCGGCCTGTCCTTCGTCGGCTTCAAGGACTTGGTCGCCCTCGTCTACCCGGTTCTCGGCTACTTGGGCATCCTGATGATTGTTGTGCTCTCGGCCTACTGGCTGAAGAACTTGGGCCCGATGCGCAAGGAAACCAAGCGTCGCCTGCGCGCCCGCGTCTTGGTCCAGCGCCGTCTCGACCCGCGCAAGCGCTTCACCAAGAAGAATGAGCGCGAGCTGTCCAAGCTGGCCGCTGCCTCTAACGTGGACACCGGCGAATTCGTCGCCATCGTCGCTGACGAAATCCACGAGGAGCTTGAGGCCGACGCAGATCTGGATTACGACCGCGAAGAGCCGGAGCCCGCTGTCACCTATGTGCAGCACACCAAGCCGGTTGCCGTCGACACCGCGCCTTCCGATGCCCCCTCCACCGCCAGCTCCAATTCAGTCACGCCCGATGACCTCGACTTCGGCGCTGCGCACGGCAACAAACCTGCCACTCACTAATCACCCCCTATAGCAAAGGCCGCGGTCCCCACAGGGACCGCGGCCTTCGCCATTCGATATGCGAGCTTAGACGAGCAGCTCCGCGATCTGAATCGTGTTCAGGGCTGCGCCCTTGCGCAGATTATCGCCGGAGACGACGAGGATCAGACCCTTGTTGTCGTCCACGGACTGGTCCTGGCGAATGCGGCCGACCAGGGACTCGTCGATGCCGGTAGCGGCCAGCGGGGTGGGAACGTCGACGACCTTGACGCCGGGGGCATCGGCAAGCAACTCACGGGCCTGGTCCGGGGTGATGGCCTTGTCGAACTCAGCGTGGATGGTCAGTGTGTGGCCGGTAAAGACCGGGATGCGCACGCAGGTACCGGAGACGCGCAGTTCCGGAATACCCAGGATCTTGCGGGACTCGTTGCGCAGCTTCTGCTCCTCGTCGGTCTCCTCGGAGCCGTCGTCGACGAGGTTGCCCGCGAACGGTAGGGCGTTGTACGCGATGGGCGCGACGTAGGGACCGAGCTCCTCCGGGGCGAGCACGGAGCCGTCGTGGGCGAGCTCGACGTTGCGGTCGCCGACCTCAGCGACCTGCTTGGCCAGCGTCTCCACGCCGGCCAGTCCGGAACCGGAGACTGCCTGGTAGGAGGAGATGTGCAGGCGCTGCAGCCCGGCGGCATCGTCAAGCACCTTGAGCACCGGCATGGCGGCCATGGTCGTGCAGTTCGGGTTCGCGATAATCCCCTTCGGCGGGTTCTTCGCCTCCTGCGGGTTGACCTCGGAGACGATGAGCGGGACCTCGGGATCCTTGCGGAACGCAGAGGAGTTATCGACGACGGTGGCGCCGGCGGCCGCGAAGACCGGGGACCACTGCTTGGAGGTGCCGCCGCCCGCGGAGAACAGCGCGATGTCGACGTCGGCGACGGACTCCTCGGTGACCTCGGCGAGGTCTTCCACAACGATATTCTCGCCGCGGAACGAGAGCTCCTGGCCCGCCGAGCGCGCGGAGGCGAAGAAGCGGACCTTGTCTGCCGGGAAGTTACGCTCTTCGAGGATGGAACGCATGACGCGGCCGACCTGGCCGGTGGCGCCTACAACTGCGATGGTGGTCATTGAAAAATTCTCCTTGAAGGTTGCCCGCGCGTGTGGCGGGCGCGAGCGAGGGGTAGATTAGCGGCCGGTACCAGCGTAGACAGTGGCAACGTCGTCGCCGCCGAGCTGGAACTTCTCGTGCAGGGCCTGGGCGGCCTTGTCCAGGTCCGATTCGCGGGTGAGCACAGAAATGCGGATCTCCGAGGTGGAGATGAGCTCCATGTTGACGTCCACGTCGCGCAGGGCCTCGGTGAAGTCTGCGGTGACACCCGGGTGGGACTTCATGCCGGCGCCGACGAGGGAGACCTTGCCCACCTGGTCGTCGTACAGGATGTTAGTCCAGCCGCCCTCGGCCTTGAGCTTGGTGAGCAGCTCCATCGCGCGCGGGCCGTCAGCGCGTGGGCAGGTAAAGGTGATGTCCGTGGTGCCGTTTTCCAGGGAGGAGACGTTCTGGAGCACCATGTCGATGTTGATCTCGGCATCCGCGAGGGCGCGGAAGACCTTGGCGGCCTCGCCCGGGCGGTCCGGGATGCCCAGCACCGTCACCTTAGCCTCAGAGTTATCGGTAGCGACACCAGTCAGTACTGCTTCTTCCACGGGAATATCCTCCATCGAACCGGCAATGAGCGTGCCGGGGTCATTTGAATAAGACGAGCGAACTCGCAAGGGAACGTTGAATGCGCGGGCGTACTCGACGCTGCGCAGGACGAGAATCTTGGAACCGACGGCCGCCATCTCGAGCATCTCCTCGAAGGAGAGCTTCTCCAGCTTGCGGGCGTTGGGCACGATGCGCGGGTCGGCCGTGTACACGCCATCGACGTCGGAGTAGATCTCGCAGACGTCGGCGTTCAGGGCGGCGGCCAGCGCGACCGCGGTGGTATCGGAACCGCCACGGCCCAGCGTCGTGACGTCGCGCGTGTCCTTGTTGACGCCCTGGAAGCCGGCGACGATGCAGATCTGGCCCGCTTCGAGGGCTTCCGTAATACGGCCCGGCGTCACGTCGACAATGCGCGCGTTGCCGTGGCGCTCGGTGGTGAGCACGCCCGCCTGCGAGCCGGTGAACGACTGCGCGTGCGCGCCGAGGGACTCGACGGCCATGGCGACGAGCGCATTGGAGATGCGCTCGCCGGCGGTGAGCAGCATGTCCATCTCGCGCTGCGGCGGGACGGGGTTGACCTGCGCCGCGAGGTCCAGCAGGTCGTCGGTGGTATCACCCATGGCGGAGCAGACCACGACGACGTCGTTGCCCTGCTTCTTCGTCGCCACAATGCGCTCCGCGACGGCGCGAATGCGCTCGGCGCTCTCGAGGGACGAACCACCGTATTTCTGTACGATCAGGGCCACTGAAACTCCTGCCGCCTTCCTAACTCGAATTCCTCGCGTCCGCGGCGCGTAAGCACCACAAATACCTGTTGCCTAGTAGTCAACTTCTCCAGACTAACGTTTTCCCGCGTGATTAGAAACATGACGTGTATATAAATGCGTCACACCGGACGCGGCCTGTGGATCGGGTAGCCTGGGGCGGGTGTTACACAACGTCATCGCCGTCTTCTTCGCCTTAGCGTCGGCGATCGTTGTCGCGTGGGGCACCGTCATCCGCCACCGTATCGCGCTCGAGGCCTCCGGCGCGGTCATGCGCACCGCCATGGGCAATCCGTTGTGGTGGATAGGCACCGGCGCTGCCGTGCTTGCCTATGCCCTCCAACTCGTCGCGCTCGCTTTCGGTACCCTCCTCGTCGTGCAGCCCGTGCTCGTGCTCTCCCTCATGTTCACGCTGCCCCTCTCCGCGTGGTACTCCAAGCGCCGCATGCCGGGCCACGAGATTTTCTGGTGCGTGGCACTCACCCTCGCCGTGGGCATCCTCGTCCTCTACGGTCGCCCCCAGGCCAGCGAGGATAATCCCACGTGGTCGGACTGGTGGCCAGCCCTCCTCGTTGGCGCGGTCCTGCTCATCGGCTTGGCCATCGCGGGCGTGCAGTGGCACAAATACCGGGCGCTGGCCTTCGGCACCGCCTGCGGCGTCATCTATGGCTACGTCGCATTGCTGGCGAAGGGGGCGACAACGGAGCTCACCCACGGGGGCATCGGCAGCCTGCTCACCTCGTGGCATCTCTACGCGCTCATCGCGCTCGCGGGCACCGGCACGGTGGTTCAGCAGTATTCCTTCCACGCCGGGCCACTCACGCACTCGCTGCCCGCGATGACCATCGCGGAGCCCATCCTCGCCTTCGGCATGAGCTACTGGGTGCTCGGCGAGAAATTCTCCGTGTCCTCCGCCGCGGGATGGGCCGTCATGGCCACCGCGCTCGCGGTGATGATTCTCGCGACCATCGTGCTCGCGCGCGTGCCTGTCGGGCCTAGGCCAGCTCAGAGCCCGGTTAAATAGCCCACTCGAAAACCACCAGCATGTAGGCGCTCACCCACGCCCCGAGGAGCGCCCACGCGCCCACCAGAGTCCAGGCCACCGCCGGGCGCAGAGAACGCACCGCGCGCACAGCCCACGGCATGAGCACGAGGGCGGCGGGCAGCAGCAGGCGCGGGCGCGAGTGCATGAGGCCATCGGAAAGCAAAATATTGGCCTCGAGCGCCGCCGCGAAGAGCCACACGGGCGGATCCAGGCGCCGCCACGCGAGCGCCAGGCACACGGGTGCTGCGATAATGACGCACGTGGCAAGCAGATAGCCCACGTTATCGCCCGAGGTGAGCGTGTTCCAGACCCAGCGCGCCGTGGCGATCCCCATGTCGAACCCGGAATGCCAATGCTCCCACTGCAGCGCAAAGTAGCCGCGCGGCAGGTGCGCGTTGGCCCACATGAGGAACCCCAGCAGGCCCAACGGGGAGACCGCGACGCCCACCCAGGCGCGCCACTCCCGGCGCGCGGCCCACACGACGTAGACGAAGAACGCCGCCACGAGTGGTACCGCCGTGAGTCGCACGAGGCCCAGCGCACAGATCATCGCGCCGGCGGTCAGCCACCGCCGGTCGACGAGCGCCACGAGCGCCCAGAACGCTAAAGCCCCAAAGAGTGCCTCCGTATACGGCATGGTGAACACGATGGACAGGGGCGCGCTCGTCACGACCGCTGCGGCGGCCAGCTGCCCGGCGCGCCCGGCACCCATGCGTTGCGCGAGCGCCATAGCGCCCGCGGTCATCACCACCGTCAACACGACGTTGAGCGCGATACCCGCCGCCGCCGAGCCACCCAAAACCCGCAGCAGCAGCGGGAACGCCGGGAAGAAGGCGAAGGAATCCTCCTGCGCGTAGCCTTCGGCGGCAATCCGCAGGTAGTGCTGCGCGTCCCACGCCACGAGCTGCTCCCCCAGCGGCGTGCCATTCGCCGCCGCGAGCACCGCAAGCACGGCCACGCGCAGCACCGTCAGCACGCCGGCCAGCGCCGCCGCATCCCTCCAGCCGCGCTTGCCGATGCCCCCGTGGGTTCCTGTCGCCTCGATCGTCACCCCAGGCACCTTACCCGGTTCTCGAGTATCCCACTACGTGAGATTTCTTGCCACTACGTGAAACGTCGGGTAGTCTGCGTCACATGACGATCGCGCGCCTTCTCCTTATCGGCCGCGGCGGGATTTAGGCCCTTAATCCTTGTGGGGCCGGCGCCCGTCGCGGATTTTTTGCCACGCCGGCCTCCCCCACACCTTTCAACCGATAGGATTTACGCCATGTCCCCGAATGACGCATACATCTCTGCACCCCGCGAAATCACCACCCCTTCTGGCCCAGCGCGCGACGGCCAGCCCGCCTGGAATAAGCAGCGCGGCTCCTCCATGCCGTTTCACCGCTACCTGCCCTTCGAGCAGGAAGTAGAGGTCATCGACCTGCCGGACCGCACCTGGCCGTCGAAGAAGATCACCCACGCCCCGCAGTGGTGCGCGGTCGACCTGCGTGACGGCAACCAGGCACTCATCGACCCGATGAGCCCGCAGCGCAAGCACCGCATGTTCGACCTGCTGCTCAAGATGGGTTACAAGGAGATCGAGGTCGGCTTCCCGTCCGCGTCCCAGACGGACTTCAACTTCGTGCGCGAGATCATCGAGCAGAACAAGATTCCGGACGACGTCACCATTCAGGTCCTCGTTCAGGCCCGCGAGCACCTCATCCGCCGCACCTTCGAGGCCTGCGCGGGCGCGAAGAACGTCATCGTACACTTCTACAACTCGACGTCCAAGCTGCAGCGTCGCGTCGTCTTCCGCAAGGACAAGGCGGCCATTAAGAAGCTGGCCACGGACGCCGCAACGCTGATTAAGACCATCGCCGCGGACTACCCGGACACCAACTGGCGCTGGGAGTACTCCCCGGAGTCCTACACCGGCACCGAGCTGGAGTTCGCGAAGGAGGTCTGCGACGCCGTCGTGGACATCATGGACGCCACGCCCGAGCACCCCATGATCATCAACCTGCCGTCCACGGTCGAGATGATCACGCCCAACATCTACGCGGACTCCATCGAGTGGATGCACCGCAACCTGGACAAGCGCGACTCCATCATCCTCTCGCTGCACCCGCACAACGACCGCGGCACCGGCGTCGCCTCCGCCGAGCTGGCCTACCTGGCCGGCGCCGACCGCATCGAAGGCTGCCTCTTCGGCAACGGCGAGCGCACCGGCAACGTCGACCTGGTCACCCTGGGCCTCAACATGCTCACCCAGGGCGTCGACCCGCAGATCGACTTCTCCGACCTGCCCACCATCCGCGAGACGGTGGAGTACTGCAACCAGCTGCGCGTGCCCGAGCGCCACCCCTACGGCGGCGACCTCGTCTTCACCGCCTTCTCCGGCTCCCACCAGGACGCCATCAATAAAGGTCTCGACGCCCTGGCCAACGAGGTCCGCCCCGGCGCCATCAATACCGAGGTCTCCTGGGACGAGCTGCGCGAGACCACGTGGGAGGTCCCGTACCTGCCCATCGACCCGAAGGACGTGGGCCGCGACTACGAGGCCGTCATTCGCGTCAATTCCCAGTCCGGCAAGGGCGGCGTTGCCTACATCATGAAGACGGACCACGGCATCAACATGCCGCGCGCCATGCAGGGCGAGTTCTCCGCCGTCGTCCAGGAAGTCACGGACTCCGAGGGCGGCGAGGTCAACTCCAAGAACATGTGGGACATCTTTGCGACCGAGTATCTGGACCGCACCACCCCGCTCGAGCCGGTCTCCACCTCCATCAAGAACGCGGAGACCCCGGACGCGGACACCACGCTCAACGTCGACGTCATCTACAACGGCGAGACCAAGTCCATTACCGGCACCGGCAACGGCCCCATCGCCGCCTACGCGAACGCGCTGGAGTCCCTCGGCATCGACTTCGAGGTCATCGAGTACTTCCAGCAGGCCCGCACCGCCGGCGACGACGCCGAGGCCGCCTGCTACGTCGCCGCCGATGTCAACGGCTCCAAGATCTGGGGCGTCGGCATTGCCGGGTCCACCACCACCGCGTCGCTGCGCGCCATGACGTCCGCCATCAACCGCGCCCTCGCGTAATTTCCGCCCCGCCTAGCGCCCCGGTTATCCTGACATAAAAGGAAAGGGGCGCCATGGCGGACACGTACACCATTCCCGCGACGGGGCTGGGGGCCATCCGGTCCATCGCCCTCCACGAGCTCCATGGCCCTACCCTCGCGCGGCTCACCGGCACCCAAGACCTGCCGGTCACCCTCCACGCCGCGCCCCACGCGCTCCAAGCCCAGCTTGCCGATGCCCCCTTAGGCCTTCTCCCCGCCACCGACCGCGCCGAATACCCCGAGCTCGATTGGCTCCTAGAGCAAGGCTTTACCCCAGAGGTCACCGCCCGCATCACGGTCGACGGCCTCGCCTCTTCCGCCGCCCTGCGCCTGCCCCGCCCGGGCCTTCTCCTGCCCGCAAACAACCCGCCGGCCCAGGCGTGGACGCTCCTGCCGCCTAGCTCGCCTGCGGACGCGGTGACGCTCACGGACCTCCCGGACGATATCGGCATCGACAAGCGCTCGCGCCTGCAGCTACTCACCCGCCTGCGCGCCCTGCCTGATGGCGGCGTCGAGGTCTACCTGGGCAATCACCTCGCGGGGCGCTTGCCCGATGCAGCGGCCGCGCGCCTACACCCCACTGTCGTGGCGCACCGCGAGCACGGCGTCATCGCCGTCGCCCGCGCCTACTACGCCCCACGCCGTGGCGAGCGCACGCTCACCCTCTACGCCGCGCCCGCGGAGTTCGACCCCACGCACGTCTCGCCTGCCTCCCCACACCAGGACGCGGCCAGCTCGTTTGAGACCACCACTTTCCTCGCCGCACAAGGCCCCCGCAACGCGGACCTCGATACTCCCACCGCGGACACGTCACGCACGTGGATCTGGTGGCTCGTTGCCGCACTTATACTGCTCTTGGTTTTCGCCGGTGCCGCGTGGCATTACGTATAACACCCAGCTGTTCTTTCCGCTTTTCAAACCTGAGAAAGATTAGAGAATACCCAAAAATCGGCGTAAAGTCTCAAAGGATAAGACGCGGTGCCTCTCTCCCGCGTCGTGTACGCACCAACCCAAAGGCAGTTAGTTATGAGTCATACTCCGTATGTGGTCCCTGACCACGGCTTTGGCACTGCCCGCACTCTGCCCATCAACGGTATCGACGCCGACGTCTTCGCCGGTCTTCTCGGCTCCGCAGACGTACGGACCGTCTCCGTTATTTTGGGCACCCCCGCCGCGTCTGCGGATGACTCTGTTGGTCTCACCATCCGCCACGACAGCGTCCAGATCGGCACCATCGACGCGCAGGACTGCGCGGAGTACACGGAGCTCGACTGGATCCTCGGCGCCGGACTGTCCCCTGAGGTCTCCGCGCGCCTGACGCTCGACGACAACGGCTGGCCGCTCGCCTCCGTCGTCCTGCCCGCCCCCGGCCTGTGCGTGCCGGCGAACAACCCGCCCGCCGTGCGCTGGGCCATGCTCGACGGCGGCGTCGGCATTCCCGTCCAGGGCATTCCCCCCTCCCTCGCGTCCTACCCGCGCGAGCCCCAGCACTTCCTCGTCACGCTGCGCGCCCGCCGTTTCCTCGGCCGTCGTTCCGTGTCGGCCTACGTCGACGGCGTCTTCATCGGCACCCTTCGGCGCGATGACGCGCTCCAGCTTGCCGATGCCATCATTTCCTACGACCACTCCGGTCTCGTCTCCGTCGCGCGCGGCTACTACAAGTACAACGAGGGTCACCCGACCCTGACCATCTACGCCGACGCAGAGACGCCCGCTCGCAAGCCCTTCGCCGCCGTCGCAGGCACCGCCGCCACGACCGGCATGGTCCTCTCGGCCGCCGCTGCCGCGCGCGCCGAGGCCGCCGTCCCCATGGCGGGCTTCTTCACCGGCGGCGCCGGCACCGCCGCAACCGGCGCCTCCGCCGGCGCCACGCTCGCCTCCGTGACCTCGCTGGGCTCATCCGCCACGGGCTCGACGTCCACGACCTCCACCGCCGGCGCATCCGCCACCACCTCCGCAGCCGCGTCAACTGCCACGACGACCGCCGCGACCACGGCCGCCGCCTCAGGCGTGAGCCTCCAGGCCATCGCTGCCGCCTCAACCGCCATCGTCACCGTGGGTGGCCTGGGCGTCGCGACGAACAACATCATCAACAACCAGTCTTCCGATGCCCCCCTCACCGTCGCGTCCGGCCCCTCCACCGCCGGCTCCGCGAGCTCCCCCGACGGCGACGGCGACGTAGACACCGACGCACAGGCCTCCACATCCTCCCGCGCAGACTCGTCTGCCGACTCCACGTGCTCCGACTCCTCGGCCCACACGGACGGCGACCGTACCGCAGGCCAGGGTTCCACACGCGAGGCCTCCACACGCACGGCATGCTCTGCCGCGGCGAACGACGCCTCGCGCCAGGGCGACGCTGAGACCGCCCAGCGCTCTGCCACCGGCGCCACCGCCACGGGCACCAACACGACCGGCACCGCCCCCCGCGGCACCGCACCGGCCGCCGTCAACCCGACCGTGGCCAACCAGGGCGCGCGCCCCGACACCAACTCCGGCATCACGCTGGACGAACTGCGCCGCCTCACGCGCGACGACAACCTCATCCTCGCCAAGGACGCCCCGTCCACCACCGCGGCAGCCAGCCCGACCACCACGACTGCGGCCTCCGTCCCCGCGACCGCGTCCCCGCTGCCCTCCGCCATCGTCGTGAACCCCGCTGACAAGACTCTCGCCGACCCCACGCCCACCTCCACCGCCCAGGTCAAGGACACCAAGGCCGAGTCCAGCACCGTCATTACGAGCGACGACAACAGCGGGTGGGCGTTCGACTTCGTCACGCCTGAAACGACCACGAGCACCGCCGCGGCCCCCGCGACGGCGACCACGACTACGACGGCAGCCGAGCGGACGGACGCCCCCACGACGTCCCCTGCCGAATCCACGACCACCGCCGCCCCGACCACGGCGAAGGCCACCGCGACCACCACGGCACCCGCCACCAGCGCACAAGCCACGACGGAGACCGCGACCGCCACGACGACCACCACGGCCGCTGACGCCACAGACACGAGGTCCGGCACGAGGCAATGCGGCACGGATTTCTGGGGCATCATCGTCTACTGCATCATCATTCCGATCTTCGGCGGCTCCGACACGGCAACCACCACGGATGAACCCACCGCTGAGGCCACCACGCCCAAGGTCATCGAGGACCCCGCTACGAAGGCCCCCGCAGTGCTCGAGCCGACACCCGCAGTCGAAGACACCCCGCAGGAACTCGCCGTCGAAACCCCGACCGAGACCGTCTCCTAACCCGCCTCTGGGCGAGTAGCGCGCGGGATTCGAGTCCGCGTCCGTTAAACTCGGAACAATGACAGATTCCCCGCGCGAGCACGACCGGCTCACTGATATCGCGGACTACCCGTATGTCGCGGTGACCATCCAAACCACCGGCATCCATCCGTCGACGGGGCGCCTGCTCACCCTCGACGCCCTGACCTTCAACGACGCCGACGACACCGGCCGCGACTTCCACGCGGTTCTCAACCCCGACACCGACCGCGGACCCCG
>NHCFD04200__coassemble_615_pt1 | contig 10897 bp, 11 predicted proteins | sample NHCFD04200__metabat2_high_PE_023 | metagenome-assembled genome bin NHCFD04200
ATCCCCGCAGCGAAGCACACGGCGAAGAGGATGAGCGTGGTCGTGAGGTAGCGCGTCATGACTTCTTAGGTTATCGCATTTTTGAGTCTGCGCAGCGGAACTGAGCGGTTGCGGTACCATCGTGGTCATGCGCGTATATCTAGGAGCAGACCACGCAGGGTTCGAGACGAAGAACGTTATCGCTGAACACCTGAAGAACCAAGGCCACGAAGTTATTGACTGTGGCGCCCACGCTTTTGATGCCGAGGATGACTACCCGGCATACTGCATTGACGCCGCCCAGCGCACCGTCAACGATCCGGGTTCGCTCGGCATCGTGCTCGGTGGCTCCGGCAACGGCGAGCAGATTGCCGCGAACAAGGTGAAGGGTGCTCGTTGTGCTCTCGCGTGGTCCCCGGAGACCGCTCGCCTTGCACGCGAGCACAACAACGCTCAGCTCATCGGCATCGGCGGCCGCATGCACTCCGAGGAGGAGGCGCTCGCCATCGTCGACGCTTTCCTCGATCAGGAATGGTCCCGCGCCGAGCGCCACCAGCGCCGCATCGACATCCTCGCCGAGTACGAGCGCACCGGCATCGCCCCGGAGCTTCCGGAGGCCTAATCGCCCCGAACACGACTCAAGCGCCAGCTTTCGCTGGCGCTTGAGTTGTCTTGGGGGACGGGGCTTAGAAGTCGAAGTCTATGTCGAACAGGCCGCCGCCGTCTCCGTCGCCGCCACCAAAGAGGCCGTCGAAGAAGCCGCCGCCATCGTCGCCGCCGCCCATGTCTCCGTCACCCATGTCGCCGCCGCCAAGGTCTCCGCCGCCGTCCCAGGCGCCGGACTCTGCGGCTGCGGCTGAGTAGCCGATACCGGACATGCCCGCGAACATAGCGTTAAACATCATGGAGTACCCCATCATCCACACGCCGGTGCTCAGAGCATCGGCCCACCACGGACGCGAGTACCAGCCAGCGGGGACCGGACGGCCAGCGACGGTGCCGCCGGGGTAGTAGTTCGGGGTATTCGCCGAGGCGTACGGCGAGGCGGTGATCGTCTGGCCGTCCTGGAGCTCGACCGTGCGCTCCTCCGTGACGCGACCAGCCTGACGCTGACCCTCGAGCGGCGGGAGCTGTGGGCCGGAAGGCATTCCCATGATCTCGCGGGCGGCATTGACGTAGTGCAGGCCCTCGAGCGCGGACTCGCGCGCGAGGTTCGCCTGCTTGGTCGTCGTGGCGCTGGCGAGTGCGGAGTTTGCCGCGGTGAAACGCTCCGAAGCATCAGCCATCGCCTGCTGAGAGGCGGTGTCCGTGCCGGAGAGGTTCATGACCTGGCCGCCGAGGCGCTCGGTCCAGCGGCGCGCGTCTGCGATTGCGTCTTCAAAACTCTGCTGCTCGATAGCCGCGGTGTTCTTCTTCGAACGGCTCGAGACAAACCACACCGCGCCTCCGACGGCCGCGAGGATAATAATGAGGCCCGTCATGTTGTAGACCACTCACTCCCATGTACTTAAAAGTATGTTCTTCCTGCCCACTATAACGATGGGATGGGTTCCTAAGTTCCCGTTTTCTCAATTCCGCGTGCCATGCGTTAGAGTGTTGGGCAGCACGTTACGCGTACGCGTTTGACGGCATGGGAATGTCGTATAGTGGCTAATACCTCAGCCTTCCAAGCTGAAGACGCGGGTTCGATTCCCGTCATTCCCTCCAACTTTCAACCCCGGTTTCGGCCGGGGTTTTGGCGTATTCTAGTTCGCATGACTGTACCGAATATCAAATTAAACGACGGAAATACTATCCCTCAGCTGGGCTTTGGCGTGTTTAAGGTCGACCCGGAGCAGACTGCGGAACTCGTGGCCGAGGCGCTGCGCGTCGGCTACCGCCACATCGATACCGCAGCTGTCTACGGCAACGAGGAGGGCGTGGGCCAGGCCATCGCCGAGTCCGGCATCCCGCGCGAGGAGCTGTTCATTACCACCAAGCTGTGGAATGACCGCCAGACCGACGCCGCCGCGGCGCTGGACGAGTCGCTGCAGAAGCTGGGTCTCGACTATGTCGACCTCTACCTCATCCATTGGCCGACCCCGGAGAAGGGCACCTTCGTCGAGGCGTGGAAGCAGCTCATCGAGCTGAAGAAGGCCGGCAAGGTCAAGTCCATCGGCGTTGCGAACTTCGAGCTCGACCACATTGAGGAACTCGAGCTCAATACCGAGGAGACGCCAGCCGTCAATCAGGTCGAGCTGCATCCGTACCTTCAGCGTTGGCGCGAGCTTGACGGCATTCGTGCACACGGCATCATGATCGAGTCGTGGGGTCCGCTGGGGCAGGGCATGACCGACATTATGGAGCAGCCCGAGGTCACCGGTCCGGCCGAGGCCCACGGTGTCACCCCGGCACAGGTGCTTATTCGCTGGCAGCTGCAAAACGGCGTCATCGTCTTCCCGAAGTCCGCGCACAAGGAGCGCATCGCAGAGAACTTCGACGTCTTCGGCTTCGAACTCACCGAGGACGAGATGGCGGGTATCACGAGCCTGGACCGCGGCGAAGACGGCCGCGGCGGCCCGCACCCGAACGACTTTAACTAGTCCATTCGGCGACGATAGCCTCGAGGGCTGGGAAGTCCGGCGCAAAGAAATCCGCGTCGTCGAACTCGGGCTGGCTGCCGTGGCCCCAGCCCACGAGCGCCGTCGCGATGCCGAGTGGGCGGGCGCCCGCCGTGTCGTGGGAGCGGTCGCCGATCATGAGGATCTCGGACTCGTGGCCGCGTAAGTCCATGGAATCGAGGACCCACTCGATAACCTCGCGCTTGCGCTTGCGCGTGCCGCCCTCGTCGTCGGCACCGCCTATGAAGTCGAAGTGCTCGAGGACCCCCAACTGGTCCAGGATGCGTGTGGTGACGGTGTCGCCCTTACTTGTTGCGGTGCACAGCGTGTGGCCCGCTGCCTTCCACCGCGGTAGGGCGTCCGCCCAGCCCTCGTGGAGCGTGGTCCTCTTCCACCCCGACGTGTCATACACCTGGTGGAATGCGGCGTAGATACGCTCGACGGCATCGGAAGCATAGCCCCAGGCCGCGAGGGTATCGCGCAGTGGGGGACCGGGGAGCCGGTGGAGCTGGGCATCGGAAGGCTGGGGCAGGCCGAGCTCATCCATGGTCGCGCGGATGCACGCGGCGATGCCGGGGTAAGAGTTGACGAGCGTGCCGTCGACATCGATAAATAAAATCGCCATGCTTGCCAGACTAGCTGCCGGTTTCCGCAAACGGCGCTACACCCAGTAGACTTGCGCGATGAACCCGTTTCGGCGGGTCACGGGACGTGGCGCAGTTTGGTAGCGCACCTGCTTTGGGAGCAGGGGGTCGCAGGTTCAAATCCTGTCGTCCCGACGTAAAAGAAGGGGTCCAAGACGAAGAGTCTTGGACCCCTTTAGTACACTTGTGAGCCGTACATTCTACTAACTACCCGCAGGAGAGTTTTCCGTGAAGACCACCGTCGACAAGCTGAGCGATACTCGCGTCAAGCTGACCGTTAACGTTCCGTTCTCGGAGCTGGACAAGGAGATCGCGCAGGCTTACGCTGCCATCGCGCAGCAGGTCTCCATCCCGGGCTTCCGTAAGGGCAAGGCGCCGCGCCAGCTAATCGATGCGCGCATCGGCCGCGGCCCCATCCTCGAGCAGGTCGTCAACGACATGCTGCCTACCCGCTACGAGCAGGCCGTCGTTGAAAACGACCTCAAGGTCATCGGCCAGCCGGAGATCGACATCACCAAGATCGAGGACAACGACGTTGTCGAGTTCACCGCTGAGGTCGACGTCCGCCCGGAGATCGAGGTTCCGGACTTCTCCAAGATTGCCGTCACCGTTCCGGCCCTCGTTGCTGACGATGCCGCCGTGAACGAGGCCCTGGAGAACCTCGCCGAGCGCTTCGGTGAGCTCAAGGACACCAAGCGTAAGATGAAGACCGGCGACTACGCCATCATCGACATCACCGCCGAGATCGACGGTAAGAAGATTGAGGACGCCTCCACCGAGGGCCTGTCCTACCGCATCGGCGACGACGACCTCATCAAGGGCCTCGACACCGCACTGCGTGGCATGAAGACCGACGAGGACAACGAGTTCACCGCTGAGATCAACTCCGGCGAGCACAAGGGCGAAGAGGCCACCATCAAGGTCCACGTCGTTCAGTCCAAGGAGCGCAAGCTGCCGGACCTCGACGACGAGTTCGCTCAGATGGCGTCCGAGTTCGACACCATCGAGGAGCTGCGCGAGGCCACCAAGGGCCAGGTCGAGGAGTCCAAGAAGTCCGAGCAGGCTGCTGCCATCCGCGACGAGGTCCTCAAGGCCGCCATGGAGCAGGTGTCCTTCGAGTTGCCGCAGTCCATCGTGGACGAGCAGGTTCACGCGCAGCTGCACCAAGTCCTGGGCCAGCTCGCACACGACGAGAAGGCTCTCGCCCAGCTGCTGGAGGCACAGGGCACCACCCGCGAGGAGTTCGACAAGGAGTCCCGCGAGCAGGCTGAAGAGTCCGTGCGCACCCAGCTGTTCCTGGATGCCGTCGCTGATAAGGAAGAGCCGGAGGTCTCCCAGCAGGAGCTCACCGACCACATCCTGTTCACCGCACAGTCCTACGGTATGGACCCGAACCAGTTCATCCAGCAGATCCAGTCCAACGGCCAGATCGGCAACCTGTTTGCTGACGTCCGCCGTGGCAAGGCACTCGCGGCCTCCATCTGCCGCGTTGATGCTAAGGACGAGGACGGCACTAAGGTTGACGTCGAGCAGTACTTCGGCGAGGTCGAAGAAGACGAGGAGACCGCAGCGAACGCTGAGGATTAATCCTTCACGCTGAAAGCCCGGGCTGCGGCCCGGGCTTTTTGCATGCCTACGCGGCTGCTGTAACGCTCACAGCGAACAAGGCCCTTTCGAGGGGTTCTTGGCGACGAAAGCGCGGTAGGGTGGTGCCATTGGCTTTTCGCGTCGCGGTTTTCGCTGCGGCGGCAAAGCGGAAAAAGAACACGTACGAAGGAGACTGATTAGAAGTGTCTGACATCACTATGACGGCACCGGGCGCAGGTATGAACCTGGGCGATAGCGTCTACGAGCGCCTGCTGCGCGAGCGTATTATCTTCCTGGGCACCCAGGTGGACGACGAGATTGCGAATAAGCTGTGCGCACAGATCCTGCTTCTGTCGGCCGAGGATCCCACCCGCGACATTTCGGTCTACATTAACTCCCCGGGCGGTTCCGTCACGGCCGGCATGGCCATCTACGACACGATGAAGTACGCGCCGTGCGATATCGCCACCTACGGCATGGGCCTGGCCGCCTCCATGGGCCAGTTCCTGCTCTCCGGCGGCACGAAGGGCAAGCGCTACGCTCTGCCACACGCACGCATTATGATGCACCAGCCGTCTGCTGGCGTGGGCGGCACTGCTGCCGATATCGCCATCCAGGCCGAGCAGTTCGCTGCCACGAAGCGCGAGATGGCCGAGCTCATCGCTGAGCACACCGGCCAGACCTTCGAGCAGATCACCAAGGACTCCGACCGCGACCGCTGGTTCACCGCGCAGCAAGCCAAGGACTACGGCATCGTCGACCACGTCATCGAGTCCGCGCAGGGCCCGCTGTCCAACCTCTAAACCGGCACGCATTCTTTTAGAAGGAGAATCTATTATGTCTAATTTCCAGATGCCGAACTCCCGCTACGTGCTGCCGTCCTTTATCGAGCAGTCCGCCCAGGGCACCAAGGAGACCAACCCGTACTCCAAGCTCTTCGAGGAGCGCATTATCTTCCTGGGCACCCAGGTCGATGACACCTCCGCCAACGACATCATGGCGCAGCTGCTCGTCCTCGAGTCCCAGGACCCGGACCGCGACATCACGATGTACATCAACTCCCCGGGTGGTTCGTTCACCTCGCTGATGGCCATCTATGACACCATGCAGTACGTCCGTCCCGACGTGCAGACCGTCTGCCTGGGCCAGGCCGCGTCCGCCGCCGCTGTGCTGCTGGCCGCTGGTACCCCGGGCAAGCGTGCTGCTTTGCCGAACTCCCGCATCCTCATCCACCAGCCGCGCACGCAGGGCACCCAGGGCCAGGTCTCTGACCTCGCCATCGAGGCTGCCGAGATCGAGCGTATGCGTCGCCTCATGGAGGACACGCTGGCCCGCCACACTGGACGTACCTCCGAGCAGGTCCGCCAGGACACCGACCGCGACAAGATCCTCACCGCGCAGGAAGCCGTCGAGTACGGTCTCATTGACACGGTGTTTGATTACCGTAAGCTCAACGCTTAAGGCCAACATCTTGGGGCGGTCCCGTCTGGGGCCGCCCTTTTAGATCTCCCTTATTGCCGCAGTGATGGCGGCGGGGACGGGATAGCGCCGCTGCGTCGCCAGCGTTCCCACAACCATGACGAGCCCCTAGACGAAGTCCGTGTACGCCACCGCGAGGTAGCCACCCAGGAACGTGTAGGCGACGATGACGCCTACCGCGATGAGCAGCGCTGTGTTGAACGGCAGTCCGGTCACCGATTCGAGACCCGCGCCGCCTGCGATGAATTGGCCGAGCAGGTAGAGGAATAGCGCGCCCACCGCGAGGACGGCGCCCACGCGGCGCGCGAGCTGCGAGTCATAGCGGTCGCCCAGGGCGTACCACATGCCGTAGTAGCCGGAGGTGGAGCCGAGGGCCCGGCGCCGGCGAACATATAGCCGGACATCGAGGTCGACTGGAGACGCAGCGCCGTGACAGCCGGGCCGAGGCGCCGCCCACCCAGCAGATACTCCTCATCGCTCGCGCCGGTGCGGCGCGCAGCCCAGAAGCCGATGCCGAGCATGGCCACAAAGTAGCCGATGAGGAAGGCAACGGCGGCGCTCATGCCTCCTCATCCCAGTCGCGGCTGCGAAGCAGGAAGACACCGGCGAAGCTCAGCCAAGGCGGCGGGGATACCCGTCATGACAAGCAGGGTTGCCCAGGGCACACCGAACATGGCACACGACTCCTTGTGTGCTATCGCATAAGAACGGGATAGAAGTCTAAGCCTCGTACGGCGGCAGAATCGCTTCGGGGGTCTCCGGCAGCACCTGGCCACCGTCGATGATGAGCGTTTGGCCCGTGATGTAGCCGGCTTCGCGGGAGGCGAGGAACGCGGCGGCATTGCCGATATCGCGCGGGTCGCCCAGGCGGTGCATGGGGACGGCGCGGGTCATCTCGGCGAGGTACTCCTCGCCCTGGCCTTCGAGGCCCTCCGTCAGGATGTTGCCCGGCAGCACGCCGTTGATGGTGATGCCGTCGCGGGCAACCTCGAGCGCGGCGGAACGCATGAAGCCCTGCTGTGCGGCCTTGGATGCGCCATAGTGTGCCCAGCCAGGGAAGCCCGTGTGGGAGCCGGTGATCGAGGTCGTGATGACAATGCGGCCGTAGCGTTGGGCTTTCATATGCGGCAGCGCCTCCTGCACCACGGTGAACGTGCCATGCGTATTGATGGCGAACATCGCGTCCCACTGCTCATCCGTCATGGTCTCCAGAGGCGCGTTGGGGAACACACCCGCGTTGGAGCACGCGATGTCGAGTCGGCCGAATTCCTCGACGACGGAGTCATAGAGCGCGCGGACCGTCTCGCGCTTGGTCACGTCGACGAAGCGCGAGTGTGCATCCAGTGATGCGGCGGTGTCAGCCGCGGCTGACTCGTTGAGATCAGCGACGACGACGGTGGCACCAGCCTCACATAATGCGGAGGCGATGCCCTTACCAATGCCCGTCGCGGCACCGGTGACGACTGCAATCTGATTATTAAGGGAGAACATGCCTTCAGGCTAAACCAGAACGCGCTCGCGCGCAGGAGTTGTGTGGACCTCTCGGTATTCCCTAATGCCGCGCAGGCACACACCGCCCGCAACGGTGAGCACCGCGAAGAGAACGTAGAGCGCAAACGGCGTCCAACCTGCGTCGACGAGGTAGCCCACGAGGATCGGCGAGGCCGTCGTGGCCACGCGAACAACACCGATGGCCGCTCCCATCGCCGAGGCACGCAGCGCGCCGGGATAGGCCGCCGGGACCACGGTGTAGAAGCCCGTGATGCAGCCGTTCAAAAACATGCCCGCCACGACGCCGAGGACGAGCATCGCCAGCGGCACGCCCGACAGAGAGATGAAGGCCACGAGCACGACCGCCGCCGCAAGGCAGCAACCGATGAGCAGGCGCTGGGCGCGAATGCGCGTCGTGAGCGCCCCAAAGAGAAGCGAGCCCAGCGTGCCGCCCACAGAGAGCATGATGCCGCCCAGGATGCCCTGCTCGGCGCTGAGCCCGGCGGTATCGAGAAGCTTGGGCGTCCACTGCGACGCGAAACCGAACGCGGACGAGCCGAGGGCGAAGGCCACCCATAGGCGCAGCGAGATGGGGCGCCACGCGGGGGAGAGGACGTCGCGAAGGGCGGCATCGGAAGGCTGGGCAGGCGCCACAATGATGTCGGAGCCGAGGCCCAAGCGCAGGGCAAGGCGACGCACGCCGGCGGAGTCGCCGCGGGCCGCGAGGAAGTCGGGGGACTCAGGGATAGACCACGCGAGAGCAAGCGCGACAAGCGTGAGCGCGGCGCCGACCCAGAAGATAATCTCCCAGCCGCCGAAGGACTTGGCCACCCAGCCGCACGCGGCAGCGCCGAGGCCGTAGCCCGAGGCGTAGATGGCCACGGCGAGCCCGCGGTGGCGCAGGTTGGAAAACTCGCTCACGAGCACCGTGACGCACGTGAGGATGGCGCCCACACCCACACCGGTGAGGATGCGCGCAGCGAGCAGAAGCGCGAAGTTCGGTGCGAGCGCCGTCGCGATGAGACCCGCAAGATCGATGGCGAGGCCCACGAGGATGACCGTGCGGCGGCCCCAGCGGTCCGCGCGCGGGGCAAGAATGAGAGAACCGAGCGCGATGCCGATGCCCGCCGCGGCAAGCAGCCAGCCCAGCGCTGAACCGCTCAGTCCAAAGTCATCCGTGACGGCCGCGGCGGCGAAGGCCATGGCGACCATGTCATAGCCGTCCAGCGAGTTGATAAAGAGCGCAATGGCGATGATGGTCCATTGATACGCTCCCATGCGGCGGGAGTCGATGCGCGACCGAATATCCATGGTCAGGGCCTTTCCAGTTAATGTATTACCAAAGTCATTTTTCTATCCCTGTGCAGGGTTGAAGGAAAGGTACTGTACCGCTTGGTCTATGTCTAGCGAACCGGCAATAATATTCATCTTCATGTGTCGCCGCGCGGGAAGAAATCGGGGCGGCGGCGCGTTGATTTACTAGAGTGGGAAGTTACGGCGCGCCCAGTGCGCGACTCCCTAGACGCAATCGAGACGGAAGGCCTGAATTGGCACGCATGCAAGAAAGCGCTGACCTGCTGAAATGCTCATTCTGCGGGAAGAGCCAGAAGCAAGTGAAGAAGCTTATCGCCGGCGGTGGCGTCTACATCTGTGATGAGTGCATCGAGCTGTGCAACGAGATCATCGAAGAGGAGCTGGGGAAGAACGCTGAGGCCGCGGAGGAGAAGGCGGAGACGCGCCTGCCGCGCCCCTCGGAGATTTCGGCGTTCCTCGACAAGTATGTCATTGGCCAGGATCGCGCCAAGCGCGCGCTGTCGGTGGCGGTCTACAACCACTACAAGCGCATGAAGTCGGACGAGGCCCAGGCTGCCGATGCCTCCCGCAGGCGCCACGCCGCACCTGAAGACGCTGTAGAAATCGCGAAATCTAACATCTTGATGCTCGGCCCGACCGGCTCGGGCAAGACCTACCTCGCGCAGACGCTCGCGCGCATGCTTGACGTGCCGTTTGCCATCGCCGATGCCACCTCGCTCACCGAGGCTGGCTACGTGGGCGAGGACGTGGAAAATATTCTGCTCAAGCTGTTGCAGGCCGCAGACTTCGACGTCGAGCGTGCGCAGCGCGGCATCATCTACGTCGACGAGATTGACAAAATCTCCCGCAAGTCGGAAAACCCGTCGATTACCCGCGACGTCTCCGGCGAAGGCGTGCAGCAGGCGCTCCTCAAGATTCTCGAGGGAACCGTCGCTGCCATCCCGCCGCAGGGCGGCCGCAAGCACCCGAACCAGGAGTTCATCCAGCTCGATACCTCGAATATCCTGTTCATCGTCGCCGGCGCCTTTGCCGGACTGGAGAAGGTCATCGCGGACCGCGTGGGCAAGAAGGGCGTGGGCTTCGGCGCGAAGCTCGACACCGCCGCCGAGCGCGAGCGCCACGACCTCTTCGACCAGGTGCGTCCGGAGGACCTCGTGAAGTTCGGCCTCATCCCCGAGTTCATTGGCCGCCTGCCCGTCGTCGCGACCGTGGACAACCTCGACACGGAGTCCCTCGTCCGCGTGCTCACGGAGCCGAAGAACTCGCTCGTGCGCCAGTACCAGGCCCTGTTCGAGATGGACGGTGCCGCCCTCGAGTTCGACAAGGACGCCCTCGAGGAAATCGCCGAGCTCGCCATGGAGCGCAAGACCGGCGCCCGCGGCCTGCGCGCCATCCTCGAGGAGCTACTCGTGCCCATCATGTACGACCTCCCGGACCGCGAAGATATCTCCGGCGTGCGCATCACTGCCGCCACCGTCCGCGGTGAGGCCGAGCCCGAGTACCTCTACGCCCCGGCCGAGCAGTCCGCCTAAAAGAATCCTCCCGCAGCCGTGCCGGCGTGCGGGAGGATTTTCGCAAGGAACCGGGGATTAGTCGTAAATGCCCGCGCCCGAGTCGTAGACACCCGAGGGCGCCTCGGACTCATCGTCTTCGACCTCGGAGGTGAGGTAGGACTCCTGGCCGGTGTCCGGAATATTCGCTGTGAGGAACGCAAGGATGGCGTCGACGATCATGCGGCGCATGCCCTCCGTGTTGGTCTCGTTCGTCATATCGAGACCCAGCAGGTTGATCATCATGTCTTTG
>NHCFD04200__coassemble_625_pt1 | contig 10733 bp, 11 predicted proteins | sample NHCFD04200__metabat2_high_PE_023 | metagenome-assembled genome bin NHCFD04200
CAAAACTCTCAACCTTTACTAGAGGTCTTGAAAGGAGTGCGCGGGGTGCACAAAATCGCCGCTGAGCTGCGTCACCGCGAGCTCACCCAGGAGCTCTACAACATCGGCGACGAGGTCGTCGAATACATCGAGCACCTCATCGAGGCCATCGAAGACTGGGACGACGAACTCACCCTCGACTGCCTGGCCGAGCTCCACGACATCGTGGGCGACGCCCGCCGCGACTCCGGCCGCGTCGTAGGCGAACTCATCGGCCTGCGCCACGCGCTCGTCTCGGGCGTACGCGCCGGCACCATCTCTGCGGCCGTCACAGGTGACTTCGACATCGAAGCCCCACGCGACGTCACGGCCCGCACACTCACGCTCAAGTTCCCGCTCGAAGGACCCCAGGTCATCTCCGAGATGGCCCACGCCCTCCAAGGCCGCACGTTCCTCGTGACGGACTACCTGCGCGACATGGTCGAGTATGTCCTTGAGCAAACCGATGCCGTCGCCCGCAACCTCGACATGATCTCGCTCCCGCAGCTCTACCGCCGCTCCGGTGAGTCCGTCGCCACCGCGGTTGAGGGCTGGCTCCACACCGTGGTTCACGCCCAGCCTGCCTATGCCCGCGCCATGCGTGGCCACAACCCGCCGCCGTTCCTTGAGGAACGCGCCCGCGTCAACGCCATCGTGGCCAAGGTTGCCGCGAAGCGTGCCGCCGCCCGTAAGAAGGGCCAGACGGCTTAAACCCCCACATTCTTCGACTCCCCGCAGCACTCCCTCTTCCGCTGCGGGGAGTCGAGCCTTATGTAGAGCACTGCAGTGAGGACCTGTCCCACGGCCGCGACACCTGGCAGTGACATGAAAGCGCGCCGCCGGAGCGTCACCCGATCCAGGCGAAAGCCTCAGGCCCGCGAAGACTTTCAGTGAGACTCGCTCGACAGCCACTTGGTCGGCTGCCAGCGTCCCGAGGGCCTTGGTCGCGATTGCTCTACCAATCACTGCTAGGGCCTTCTTCATATTCACGCCGCGCTTCGTCAGGTAGGCGGAACTCCGCCCCTGGCGGTGCGAAGAAAAACAACGGCCCCGACCCCCACGTATGGCGGCGGAGACCCCGGGCGAGCCCGCTTAACAGCATCGTCACAAGGCTTACCGCGGGCTCCAGATACACCACGCTAAAGGACACAACCCCCTTCGGAACCTTTCGCCGCGTGCCGTGGTCTAAGGAGGTATGAATCTTCACGAAGTACTTATCCGAATCCCCGGAGATCCGAAAGCCTCGAGGCCCCTTATCGACGGAATCTCTGACGGCGCCTACCTGCGTCTCGGCAATGCTCACGCCGTGGCGCGTGGCACGTGGTCGCAGATGCCCGCCTTTCAGCAGCACCATCTCCGCACGCTGGCCATAGGTCGTGAGCTGCGCGGCGGCGTGCTCGCGGGGCGTTCCGCTGCGCAGGTCCACGGGCTCTGGGTAATCGCGGCCAAGGAAGAGCGTGTTCATGTCGTGTTGCCTTGCGGTGGCCGGCGTCCGCGTGGTGCATGGGGACCCCACACTCTTTATCTCAAACGACGAATTTTCCCCGAGGATATCGTGGAGATCCACGGCGTCCGTGTGACAACGGCTCCGCGTACCTGCGTTGATATTGCGTGCTGGGAGGGCTTCGCGGCTGGTCTCGCTGCGATGGATTGCTTCTTGAGCAACGGCGGCCACCCTTCTGCCTTGCAGAAAGCCATTGCGCGTGCAGCACGACGCAAAGGGATTGCACATGCCCGTCGGGCTTTCGCCGCTGCGCGTAACGACACCGAGTCGCCTTACGAGTCTTATTTTCGTGCGTTGCTCCTCGACACTCCGATTGCCGGCCTAGCGAACTGGTGCGAACAAGTCTCGCTCTATGGCTATCGTGTCGACTTCCTCATGCCTGGCGGGCTCGTCGTCGAAATCGATGGCGACAGCAAATACGGTGAGCGCCCAGAGTCGGTCATTGTCGCGGAGCGCAAACGGGAGAAAGAACTCACCAACCGTGGCCACCGAGTGCTGCGTTTTACTCCGCGGCAGTTGCTTACGAAGCCACAGCAGTGTCTCGCCCTACTGGAGCAGGCCCTCAACGAGGTGAACGCACAGCAGAAGTAAACCAGAAGAAGTAAACTTTTCGATCAATTTTTCGAGTGGTTCACTTCTTCTGGTTTACTTTTGAGGTCTCCGGCGCGTGTGCTTCGAGGGGCTACGACGCCGCCGGCGGAGCCGCCTGATCCAGCTGCTCCGCAATCTGCGGCCACAACTGACCCATGATGTCGTCCCACGTGAGGATCCAAACCGCGTTGTCGGAGCTCGGGCGGCCGACCATGACGAGCTGTTCGCCGCGGGCGCGCATGAGAGCGAGCGTGCGTTGGACCGTGGCGGTGGGCGTCACGATGACGGCGGGGCGGGAGAACTCGAGCACCTTCGTGTCCGGGGAAGCGAGCAGAGTGTCGCGGACGTGGACCACGCGAACATTGCGGGCGCGGTCGAAGACGAGGACGCGCATGATGTGCTTGGATGTCACGAGGCGCTGCAAGTCGGCAACCGTCGCATCCGCCGGCAGTGGCACGATCTGGGAACCGTGGGCGCGCGCCATGTCGGCGGCTGTGGCGGACTCGAGCTCGATGACGCCGGTGATTTGGTTCGCGGACTCATCGTCCATGGCGCCGACCGCGCGGGAGTGCTCGACGAGGTTGCGCAGCGTTTCCGGGTCGTAGCCAGCCGCACCCGCACGGTCGACCGGGGTTTCGCCGGTGGCGCGGACCATGTGGTTGGCCACGGTGTTGATCCACGTGAGCAGCGGGCGGAAGACCCAAATGAAGCCGCGCGCGGGAACAGCGATGAGCTGCAGCGCCGTCTCCGGGTGGGTAATCGCCCAGGACTTCGGGGCCATCTCGCCGATGACGAGGTGGATGAAGGTGACGATGAACAGCGCGAGGATGAACGCGACTACGTCCGCGATGCCCAGCGAGAGGCCGAGCGCCTCGAGCGGGTGCATGAGCAAGTGGTGAACCCATGGCTTGGTCACGGCACCGAGGATCAGCGTGCAGGCGGTAATGCCCAGCTGCGCGCCGGCGAGCATGATGGTGAGCTCATTGAGGGAGCGCAGGCCCGCACGAGAAGTGCGGGAGGTCTCCGCGGTTTCCTCGAGGCGGTTGCGGCGCGCGCCCATAGTGGCGAACTCGATGATGACGAAGAACGCGGACGCGATGAGGATGAGGATGGTGATGATCAAATTAGTCATTGTCGGCCTCCTCTTCGATAAGTTCCAGGGCCAGGGAGGACGGGACGTGGCGCTCGACCTCCTGGACGGTGATGTGGAGGCGGCGGGTGGGGGCATCGTCGCCCTCGACCCAGTCCTCCGGCTCGGCCTCGAGCTCGACGAAGAACTCTTCGCCTTCCTCCGGCAGGGAGGAGGACTGCGCGATGAGCAGGCCCGCGATGGTTTCATAGTCGCCATCCGGCAGGTCGTGGCCCACGGCGCGCTCGATCTCATCGATGGGCGTGTCGCCGTCCACGATCCAGTGGGAGTCGTCGGTCTCCGTGATTTCCTCGGTTTCCTCGAGATCGTGTTCGTCCGTGACGTCGCCGAGGATTTCCTCCGCGAGGTCCTCCATGGTGACGATGCCGATGAAGCCGCCGTATTCGTCAATGACGCACGCGAGCTTCTCGGAGGAATCGCGCAGCTCCTTCACCGTGTCCGGCAGGTCCATGAGCTCCGGCACGACGACGGCCTCGCGCATGAGCGTGGTGACGTGCGCATCGGAAGGAAGTGAGGATTCGAGCACGTCATAGAGGTGCACGACGCCAATCGGATTGTGCTCGTCATCGATGACGGGGTAGCGCGTGTGGTGCTCAGCCATCATCTCGCGGACCTCGCCCAGCGTGGTGTCCGGGTCAACAACGTCGACGCGCGAACGCGGAATCATCGCGTGGCCCGTGTCATGCTCCGGGAAGTCGAGCAGACGGTCGAGCACCATGTACGTGTTCTCGTCCAGGGTGCCAGACTCGTGCGAGTTGTCCACGATGGATTCGAGGTCTTCCGTCGTCGCCGAGGAATCGAGGTCCTCGACCGGCTCAATGCGGAACAGGCGCAGCAGGCCGTTGGAGGCGAACTCGAAGAAGCGGGCCGAAGATGCGCAAGTACCAGTTTGTTGAGTTGGTAATGCCCATCGTCACCTTCAAAGGCGTGGCGAGCGTGTAGTTCTTCGGGAACAGCTCCGCGAAGACCATGGACGCCACCGTCGACAAGGCGAGTGCTGCCACGGTGCCAACGGTCACCGAAACCGCGCGCGGGATGCCCACGTCGCCGAGGAGCTCGCCCAGGCCGTTGCCCACGAGGGGCTCTGCGATATAACCCACCAACAGGCCGGTGACCGTAATGCCCAGCTGCGAGCCGGAGAGTACGAACGAGGTGCGGTGGGTGAGCATGAGCGCGCGCTCTGCCTTTTTATCCCCCTGTGCCGCCATGGTGCGCAGCGTTGCGCGGTCCACGTTCATAAACGCAAACTCTTGGGCCACGAAATACGCGTTAAACGCGATGATGATGCCAATGACAACGATGCCTAGGACAATCATGCCGATTGCAGTCCACATGGCTAGACCCCGCTCCTCAGCTTCAGGAAACGGGGACTTCGACTCGGAGGTTCCACCTCGGTAGTGCCTTTCTTCAGGTAGCAGATTTAAAGATGAGAAATAGCGTACACGCACGCTAGGCTAAAACGCTATGAATCCTCCGTTTGGCGTTTATATCCATGTCCCGTTTTGTTCTTCACGTTGCGGATATTGCGACTTCAATACCTATACGCCGAATGAATTAGGGGGCACCGAGCTCATCGGCGCTTACCTCGACGCGCTTGACCGCGAGCTTGAGCTGGCCGCTGCGCGCGCGCCTCAGCGTGCCGATACCGTCTTTATCGGCGGAGGCACTCCCTCCCTGCTCGGCTCGGAAGGCCTTGCACGCATCGTGAACAAGGTCAAGGACACTTTCGGGCTCCAGCCCGGCGCCGAGGTGACGACCGAATCGAACCCCGAATCCACGAGCCCCGAGTACTTCGCGGCGCTTCACGACGCCGGCTTTACGCGCATCTCCCTGGGTATGCAGTCCGCGTCCTCGCACGTTTTAAGAATCCTTGAGCGCGTCCACACACCCGGTCGCGCCTTCGACGCCGCGCGTGAAGCGAAAGACGCGGGCTTCGAGCATGTGAATCTCGACATGATCTACGGCACGCCCACGGAAACAGATGACGAGGTCAAAGAAACCCTCGACCGCGTCCTTGAGACCGGCGTCGACCACGTCTCCGCGTACTCGCTCATCGTCGAAGACGGCACGCGCATGGCCCGCAAGGTGAACAAGGGGCTGCTGCCCGCGCCGGACGAGGACGTCCTCGCGCGCCGCTACGAGATGATCTCGCACACTCTGGAAACCGCAGGTTTTCAGTGGTACGAAGTCTCCAACTGGGCGAAGCCCGGAGGGGAGTGCCAGCACAACCGCATCTACTGGGTCGACGGCAACTGGTGGGGAGCCGGCCCCGGCGCGCACTCGCACCTCGACGGCGAGCGCTTCTATAACGTCAAGCACCCGCGCCGCTACGTCGACACCCTCGCACAAGGCGAGCTGCCCATCAAGGAATAAGAGACGCTCACGCCGGAAGAACGCCACGAGGAAAAGGTCATGCTCGGCCTGCGCCTGCGGGAGGGTATCCCGGCGAACTGGATAAGCGACAACGCGACGCAGACCCGTGACCGCTTCATCGACAGCGGCCTCCTCGAACTCAGCGACGGCCGTCTCAAAGTCACGAAACCCGGCCGCCTGCTCGCTGACGGCATAATCACCGACTTGCTCGTCGCCGAGGAACGAGGCGACGAAGTACACTAACGGGCATGTCTACCTCAACCGAAGCGCGGCGCCGCGAGGTCCTGCGCGCCATCGTCTCGGACTTCATTGCGAGCCAGGAGCCGGTGGGCTCCAAGGCGCTGCTCGAGCGCCACCAGCTGGGTGTGTCCTCGGCGACCATTCGCAATGACATGGCGGTCCTCGAGGACGCCGGGCTCATCACGCAGCCGCACTCTTCGTCAGGGCGCGTGCCCACCCAGGCGGGCTATCGCCACTTCGTCGACACGCTCCACGACGTCAAGCCGCTCTCCAAGCCAGAGCGCCAAGCCATCCTGCACTTCCTCGAAAACGGCGTGGACTTGGAAGACGTGCTGCGCCGCTCCGTGCGGCTGCTCGCGCAGCTCACCAAGCAAGCCGCCGTCGTCGCGATGCCGAACCTTAAGGTCTCGCGCGTCAAGCACTGCGAGGTCGTGGCGCTCTCCCCGGTGCGACTGCTACTCGTGCTCATCACGGACGCCGGCCGCGTGGACCAGCGCAACGTGGAGCTTGACCAGATCATCGAGCCGGACGACGTCGTGCGCCTGCGCGATTTGCTCAACAAGGCGCTTGAGGGCCGCACGCTCGACGAGGCCTCCGTGGAGCTCGCGCAGCTTACCGCGCACGCGCCGCTCGACCTGCGCGGCCATGTGCTCAACTGCGCGACCACGCTTATCGAAACACTCGTCGAGCACCCCGCGGACCGGCTCATCATTGCGGGTGCCTCGAACCTCACGCGCGTGGCCCGCGACTTCCCGCAGCGCCTGCCCGGGATTATCGAGGCCCTCGAGGAGCAGGTCGTCGTGCTCAAGTTGCTGTCCAAGGTCCCGGATTTGGGCAACGTCTCGGTTGTTATCGGCGACGAGCATGAGGAGGATCGCTTGCGCAGCTCGTCCGTCGTCGCCACCGCGTACGGCACTGACGGCGCGGCACTGGGCGGCATGGGCGTCGTGGGACCGACATTTATGGACTATTCGGGAACAATTTCTAAGGTTTCTGCTGTTGCACGCTATGTGAGTGACATCGTGGCGGGCGAGTAAACTCGCAACGATCCCCGAATACGATTGATTAAAGGACTGGTAATTTCCCGTGGCTCGTGACTATTACGGCATTCTCGGCGTGGACAAAGACGCCACCGATCAACAGATTAAGAAGGCCTACCGCAAGCTAGCGCGCAAGTACCACCCGGATCTCAACCCGGATGACGCGGAGGCCGCGGAGAAGTTCCGCGAGGCCTCGCTCGCCCAGGAGGTCCTGCTTGATCCGCAGAAGCGTCAGATTGTCGACCGCGGCGGCGACCCCATGGAGCAGGGCGGCCAGATGCCCGGCGGCGGATTCGCCGGTGGCTTCGATACCGGCGGCCTGGGCGATATCTTTGCCGAGTTCTTCGGCGGCGGCGCCAGCTCGCGCGGCCCGCGTTCGCGCGTGCAGCCAGGCTCGGATGCGCTGCTGCGTACCCAGATCACGCTCGAAGAGGCGTTTGCTGGTGTGAAGAAGCCCGTCACCATCGATACGGCCGTGCTCTGCGATACGTGCCACGGCTCCGGCTCGGAGTCCGGCTCCAAGCCCGTGATTTGCGAGACCTGCCACGGCGCCGGCGAGGTCCAGGAGGTCTAGCGTTCCTTCCTCGGCAACGTCATGACCTCTCACCGCTGCCCGACGTGCCAGGGTTACGGCGAAGTCATCAAGGACCCGTGTGGTCACTGCGGTGGCGACGGCCGCGTAAAGAAGCGCCGCGACCTCACCATCAATATCCCAGCTGGCATCGGCGACGGCATGCGCATTCGCATGTCGGGCCAGGGCGAAGTCGGCCACGGCGGCGGCCCGGCGGGCGACCTCTTCGTCGAGGTCCGCACGCAGCGCCACCCCGTCTTCGAGCGTGACGCGGACGACCTGCACGTCACGGTCCGCGTCCCCATGGTCGACGCGGCGTTGGGCACGAATTTCACCGTCACGCAGCTCGACGGCACGGACCTCGAGGTCGAGATCGAGCCGGGCACGCAGCCGGGCCAGACAATCTCCGTCGAGGGCCAGGGCATGCCGCGCCTGCGCACGGACGGCCGTGGCCGCCTGCTCGCGCACGTCGACGTCGTCGTGCCTACCGGCCTCGACTCCAAGTCCCGCGAGCTGCTCGAAGAGGTCCGCGACCGCACCGAGCACACCACCGCCATCCACACCGAGGACGAGGAAGATAGCTTCTTCGACCGCCTGCGCGCAAGGTTCCGCCGCTAAATGAGCCTTGCCGTCTTCCGCGTAGAATCGCTCGCTGGCGCGAGCGAGAGTGATATCGTTGAGCTCTCCGGCCCCGAGGGCCGCCATGCCGTCACCGTCAAGCGCGTCGAGCCCGGCGAGCGCATCCAGCTTGCCGATGCCGCCGGGCGCCTCGCCACAGTCACCGTCACCGAGGTGCGCGGCAAGGACGCGCTCGCCGCGCGCGTCGAAGAGATCGAGACCGTCCCCGAACCCGACCCCAAGGTCATTGTCATCCAGGCGATCCCCAAGTCCGAGCGCGCCGAGCTCGCCGTCGACCTCGCGACGCAGGCCGGCGCGGATGGGATCATCGCGTGGCAGGCGGACCGGTGCATCGCCAAGTGGGACGCGAAGAAGGCTCCCAAGGCGCTCGCCAAATGGCAGTCTGCGGCGACCGCGGCCGCCAAGCAGTCGCGCCGGGCGCGCGTGCCCGAGGTCACCGGCCCGCTCAGCACCGCGCAGGTCGCCGAGCTCATCAATGGCGAGACTGCCTACGTCCTCCACGAAGACGCAACGACATCGCTGCGCGATGTCGAGTTACAAGGAACGGTGTACCTGCTCATCGGGCCGGAGGGCGGCATCGGCAGCACAGAGCTGGCGAAGCTGGGGGCTACGGCGGTGAAGCTGGGGCCGGAGGTTGTGCGGACGGCATCGGCAGCCATGGTGGCCTTGGCCGCCATCGGGGTGCGGACCTCGCGCTGGTAGATTGGGACTCGTGCCAATTATCACTCAGAAGATCGAGGTGGACTCCGCCTATGTCGCCGCCGTGCTGGGCACGGCGGATGCCAACCTGCGGGTCCTCAACAATCAGCTCGATGCGGACCTTTTCGCACGCGGGACGACCGTGACCATCACGGGACCGGACTACGAGGTCGCGCGTGCGGCCAAGGTTCTAGATGAGCTCGAGTCCATCGCGCGCCGCGGACACACCATCTCCCCGGAGACGGTCAAGCACGCCGTGAAGATGGTCGCCGTCGAGGCCCCGCAGTCGGTCTCCGCTGCGCTCGCCGCGGATATTGTCTCGCGCCGCGGCAAGACCGTGCGGCCTAAGACCGTCGGCCAGTCCGAGTACGTGCGCGCCATCGATAACAACACGGTCGTCTTCGGTATCGGCCCGGCTGGTTCCGGTAAGACGTACCTCGCCGTGGCGAAGGCCGTGCAGGCGCTGCACAACAGGGACGTCTCGCGCATTATCTTGACCCGCCCGGCCGTGGAGGCGGGGGAGAAGCTCGGCTTCCTGCCGGGCACCTTGAACGACAAGATCGACCCGTACCTGCGCCCGCTCTACGAAGCGCTGCACGACATGATCGACCCCGACTCGATCCCCAAGCTCATGGCCGCCGGCACCATCGAGGTGGCGCCGCTCGCGTACATGCGTGGACGCACGCTCAACGACTCGTTCATCATTCTCGACGAGGCCCAGAACACGAGCAGCGAGCAGATGCGCATGTTCCTCACGCGACTCGGCTTCGGTTCGAAGATCGTCGTCACCGGTGACGTCACGCAGGTCGACCTTCCGGGTGGCACGACGTCCGGCCTGCGCGTCATCGAGGACGTGCTCACGGGTGTGGGCGACGTGCACTTCGCACACCTGAGCAGCGGCGACGTCGTGCGTCACCGCCTCGTGTCCGACATCGTCGACGCCTACGGTCGCTACGACGCCGCTGCCGAGCGTCGTAAGGCGCAGGCCAAGAAGCGCCGCGAGGCACGTGCGAACGACGAGCAGGGAGAACGCGAGTGACGATCGACCTCGCCAACGAGACCGACGTCGCCGTCGATCTCGACGAGATTCACGACTGCGCCCGCTACGCGATGGACGCGATGTTCGTCCACCCCAACGTGGAGCTGTCGATCCGCATCATCGACGAGGCGGCCATGGAGACCCTCCACGTGCAGTGGATGGATCTCGAGGGCCCCACCGACGTCATGAGCTTCCCCATGGACGAGCTGACACCCGGTCGTGAGGGCGCGCTGAGTGACGAGGGCATGCTCGGCGACATCGTTCTGTGCCCGACGGTGGCCGCCGCCCAGGCGTCCGCGGCAGGGCACGACACGATGGAGGAGTTGCTCCTTCTCACCGTTCACGGCGTGCTGCACCTGCTCGGCCACGACCACGCCGAGGCCGAGGAGCGCCTCGAGATGTTCGAACTGCAGCGCACGATCCTGCTCACCTACCTCGCGAGCCGCGGCCGCAGCGTCGAGGCGGGCACGATCCGCATCGCGCCACCCAGCGGTCGCGAGTAGTCGGGGAGTGAAACGCACGTGACGATCGTGCTGATCGCCGCGCTCGTCAGCGTGGTGCTGGGCTTCGGGTTCGCCCTCGTGGAATCCGCCGTCAGCCGCATGACGCGCCTGCGCGTGGCGTCGCTCGCCGAGGAGGGCCACGCGGGGGCGCCGGCGCTCGGTGCCGTCGTCGAACGACACAGCACCGCGCTCATGGTGCTCACGTTCATGCGCGTCGGTGCCGAGATGACGGCTGCCGTGCTCGTCACCGTCGCGGCCACCCGCATCTTCGACGACTTCTGGCCCGCGCTCATCACGGCCGTGGCCGTCATGGCGGTCGTCTCGTTCGTGCTCGTCGGGGTCTCGCCGCGCACGCTCGGCCACCAG
>NHCFD04200__coassemble_647_pt1 | contig 10414 bp, 9 predicted proteins | sample NHCFD04200__metabat2_high_PE_023 | metagenome-assembled genome bin NHCFD04200
CTACGACGAGACCATGACCGCGCCCTACGTTGCTGCGGAGCGTGGCTACCTCGACGCCATGGTCAATCCCTCCGAGTCCCGTCTGGCCCTGCGCCGCGCGCTGCGCCAGCTCGCCGACAAGGACGTCCACGACCTGCCGAAGAAGCACACGATTTCGCCGATGTAGCACTTTGCCGAGTCTGCGCGATAGACTCAACGAGACATTTCAAAAGAATAGGAGGCTGGCATCATGCTCAGTAGCGTTCTCGACCTGTCGGGAGACATCATCAACTACATCATCATGGCGTTCAACCAGCTGATTGCTGCGGGGACCCCGCGCTAGAAGCTGCGACGCGTCTCTCATCTCCGTCTTTCCCGGCTTGCGGTGTCATTCTGCGAGCCGGGTTCCTCATGTGGCAGACGCATCCGTCGCCTGTTACCTCTCTGCTATCAAACTGTGTAGGTTTTGACAGGTTTAAATCATGTTCATTGCAGAAAACTACGCCATAATAGAGTCATGCGTTTGAGAGAGGCGCATGAGAGATAGAGAGAACCCCTCCTCCCGAGGGGCGAGCGGCCTGAGAAACCACTCGGAGTCGGGAGATTTGAGAGAGACCATCGGCCCCCAGGAAACTGGGGGCCGATGGTATTTTTCTTAAACCCCTAGCGCAGGGCCGTGCTTAACTGGAAACCATGGAATTTTCCGCAGCCCTCGGCCTGGCCACCTCGGCGGGCCTGAACGCCTATATTCCTTTGCTCATTTACGGCGTGCTCGCGCGCTACACCGATTGGGTGAACGTGCCGGAGGGCTGGACGTGGCTCTCAGATCCGATTCTGCTCATCATCATTGGCGTGCTGCTCGCCATCGAGATCGTTGCGGACAAGGTGCCCGCGGTCGACTCGGTCAATGACACCATTCAGACGCTCGTGCGCCCGACCTCGGGCGGGCTTATGTTTGCCTCGGCGTTCGGGGATCAGACGGTGGGTGACTCCAGCGTGTGGTCGGAGCCGAAGACGTGGATTCTGCTCGTCGTCGGCTTTGGCATTGCGTTGGCCATGCACCTGCTCAAAACGACAACGCGGCCCGTCGTGAACACCACCACCGTGGGCGTGGGTGCCCCGGTGGTCTCCACGGCGGAGGATGTGTTCTCGGCGGGCCTGGCGGCATCGGCAGTCTTTGCGCCGGCGCTGGTGCTCGTGCTGATTGCTATCGTCGTGGCGCCTGCTGCTTGGCTAATGTGGCGTTTCGGCGCATCGCGACGACGCGCCAAGCAAACATCAGAATAAAGCTCATCACGGACGCCACGATGAGGAAGCTGTAGTGGGGCATGCTCCCGTTGACCACGGTCCACAGGATCATGCCGATGATAATGGCGCTGGGCCAGACGATAATGCCTTCGCCGTAGTGGTTGCGGGGCTTGACCAACGTGACAATGCCCCAGCCCACGAGCGCGCCCACGGCCCACGGCCAGAACGCGTCGATGGCGCCCAGGAACGTGAACGGCGGGTGCGCCGCGCGGGCGAAGAGCGCAAAGAGGACGAGGGCAGCGATATCAAGAAGCGGTGCTGTGCGCACTGGAATCCTTTCCATTGAGGGCCTGATAGGTAAGGCCCTGGCGAGCGTAGTGCCAGAAGTAGATAACCCAGCCAATGATAGTAACCAGGGCAAAGGAAATCAGGCGGTAGATGAGCGCGGCGGAGGTCGCGCCCACGGCCGTCATGCCTGTGGCCACGAGTGGGCCGATGATCGCGGCCTCGACCGTGCCCAGGCCGCCGGGCGTGACCTGCGCGGAGCCGGCAAGTTTGGCGGTGAGGAAGGCGAGCGCGACGCCCGCCATCGTGGTGGCGTTCTCACCGGCGCGCAGCCACGGCATTTCACCGGTGACGGCCCACACGGCCGCCCACAGCGCGAGCAGGTCGAGCAGGCGATGGACGAGCGAGGTGCCCGAAACAATCCCGAAGGCCCAGCGCGACAGGTGCACCTCGCCCAAGTGGCCGACCTCCGCGCGCACGCGCGCGAGCTTGGGATGGCCGAGCCACTTCTTGAGGGTCTCCGGGTGCTCCGTGAGCCAGAAGATGCCGCCCGTCGCCGCAGCCATGAGCGTCACGGTGAGGATGAGCGAGCCCAACGCCATATCCGCGTTGAGGAAGAACACCCCCGCGATGCCGATGAGCGCGAGCCACATCGTAGAGATCGCGGAGGACAGGAAGAAGAAGTAGCTGCACAAGGCTACCGATGCCCCCCAGCCGCGCTGCACCTGAAACGTCAGGATTGCAGAGAAGGCGGGCCCGCCCGGCAGCGTCGTGGACCAGGCGTTGGAGGCCATGGAAATCGCGAAGGCCTCCCGCAGCGGCACGTGCACGCCGCCCGCGCCGATGAGCCGGCGCATGACCTCACTCATCGAGGCCACTGCGCCCAGCGCGAAGACGACCACGAGCACCACGGGCAGCGGCTCCGCGTGCCGCAGGCTGCGCAGGCCGTCGCCGATGAAGTCGAGCTGGTCCCTAAAGAACCAGCTCAGCGCCGCAAGCGCGACGAGCGAGACTATCCACGTGATCCACTTGCGGTTCATTCTTTTTCCAAACGTTTCACCAGCTCGCTAAAGGGCACAAGTTCCGAATCGGTGTCCGCGGTGCGGCGGCCGCGGTAGGGGCCTTTCGGTTCCTCCATGCCTGCCGCCTCGGCAGCGAGCGCGGCGGGGGCATCGGCAAGCTGGGCGTGGCCCATGCGGGTGTAGGCGCGCTGGATAAACCGCGGGGCCCACCAGTTGTCCTCGCGCAGGAGGTGCATGACGGCGGGGACGAGGAGCATGCGCACGATAGTCGCGTCGAGGAAGAGCGCGAAGATCATGCCGAAAGCGATGTACTTCATCATCACGATGTCGGAGAAGCCGAACGCGGCGGCGACGACGATCATGATGAGTGCGGCGGCCGTGATGATGCCGCCGGTGTGCGCGGTGCCCTTGGCGATGGCCTCGTCGGTGGAGTCGCCTGCGCGGCGGGCCTCAACCATGCGGGAGACGAGGAAGACCTCGTAGTCCGTGGAGAGGCCGTAGACGATCGCGATGATGAGGACGAGAACCGGCGACATGAGCGGACCCGGCGTGAAGTTGAGCAGGCCCGAGCCCGCGCCGAGGACAAACATGCCGGTGAGAATGCCCAGCGTGGCGCCGGCGGTGAGCACTGTCATGATGACGGCCTTGACCGGCAGGACGAGCGAGCCGAAGACGAGCGCCATGAGGATGAACGTCGTCGCCACGATGTAGAGGGCCATCCAGGGGAGCTTGTGGATGAGGGCATCGAGGGACTCGACCTCCATGGCGGGCGTGCCGCCGACGTAGAGTTCGACGCCCTCTGGAGCCTCGATGTTTTCGAGCTCGTGGACGATGCGCGTGTAGTCCGCGCGGTCCTGGATGCCGGCGGAGAGCACCGTCGTGCCGTCCACGGTGGAGGTGGACGGCGTCATGGGCTCCGTGAGGCCCTGGAGGCCGCGGACCTGCATGTAGACGTCCACGAGCTGTTGGTTGCTCTCCGCGCCAGTGACGACGAGCTTGACCGGCTCCGTGCGGAAGCCCGGGAACTCCTCGTTGAAGCGATCCTGCGCGACACGGGTTTGCTGCGTGGGCGGCAGGTAGGTTTCGTTGATGCCGCCGAAGGTCATGGCGAGCGTGGGCAGCGTGAGTGCGAGCAAGAGGCCGGCGATGCCGACGGTGACCCAGGTGGCGCGCTTCATCGCGAGCTTGGGTAGCTTGTACCACCAGGAGTCTTCGAGCTTTTTTGCTTTTCGGCTTGTGCGGCGCACGGTCCATTTGTCGATGTTTTTGCCGAGGAGCCCGAAGAGCGCGGGGAGTACCGTGACCGAGAGGAGCGCGGCGAGGCCCACGGCGGAAATCGCGCCGTAGGCGACGGACTTGAGGAAGGCCTGCGGGAAGATGAAGAGCCCGGAGAGCGCGAAAGCGACCATGAGGGCGGAGAAGACCACGGTCTGGCCGGCGGTCGCGGTGGTGCGGGCGACGGCGTCCTTGGTCTCGCGGCCGGCGTCGAGCTCCTCGCGGAAGCGGGAGACCATGAACAGGCCGTAGTCGATGGCCAGGCCCAGGCCTAGCAGCGTGACGACGGCCTGGGCAAACGTATTGACCTGGAGGAAGCCCGCGAGCACCGAGAGGATGCCCAGTGAGCCCAGGATGGACAGGCCGCCCACAACGAGCGGCATGAACGCCGCGACGACGGACCCAAAGACCACGAGCAGCAGCAGACCGACCAGCGGCAGGGCGGCCTTCTCGGCGCGCGCGATGTCGTTGGCCATGCCGTCATCGAGCGCGTCCGCGACGGCGGTGGCGCCGGCGACCTGGACGGGCAGGTCCGTGTCGTAGAGGGAGTCCTCGATGGCGCGGTAGTCCTTGAGTGTTTGCTCCCCGTCGCCCTTGAGTCCGATGGCGGCAAACGCGACGTTGCTCTCCGCGTTCTTCAGCTTCGGGTTGCGCGAGTCGAAGTAGCTCGTGACGTGGTCGATCTGGTCCGGGTACTGCTCCTTGAGCCCCTCGATATAGGACTTGGCGGCGTCGAAGTTCTTATCGGGATCGTCGATGAGCAGGATGACGTCGCCGTTGTTATCGCGGCCGAACGTCTCCTGCTCGATCTTCGCGGCGGCCGTGGATGACGAGTTCGGATCGTCCCAGCCCTCCTGGCTCATCCGGTCGCCCAGTTGGGTGCCGAAGACGCCAAAGAGCACGAGAATGGCCGCCACGATGAGCAGCGGCACGACCTTGCGGTGCTTATAGGAAAATAAGCCCCAGGAATAAAACACGCGACCTCCTTATTTGAGCAGCGCGGCAAGCGGGCGGAAGGGCTGGAGCCACGCGCCGCCCTCCGGCAGGTTGTCCAGGTTGACGCGCGGCAGTGGCTCGCGGAACACGCCCTCGATGTCCTCGAGATCCACGAACTCGAAATGCGCCACCTCGCCTGCCGCATGCAGCGCCCAGTTGGCGTGCTCGCGGAAGCCGAGCACCGTGACGGCGACGCCCGCGCGGGCGAGCTCGCGCAGGAGCGGCTCGAAGTTCTGGCCGTCCGCGCTCGCGACAACAACGCCAGCGAGCTGCCCACGGTTGGCCTGGATGTGGTCGATCATGTCCGGGTCGACATCCGAGTCCTCGGTGAGCTTGGGTTTGGCGAAGACACCAAAGCCGACGTTGCGGATGGCTTCGACCCAGCTGCGGATGGCATCGGCATTGCCGGGTGTGACGTTGGTGAAGACTCCTGCCTCAGGGTCGGCGCCCACGGCCTGGGCCTGCTCCACGAGCCAGCGGCCGATGACGTCGAAACGCGGCCGGTGCGCGGCATCCGGGCGGTGGCCCAGGATGGAACCCAGGCCCATGTCCATGTTGGGCGCGTCCCACACGAGCAGGTACTTCATTTATTTCTTCTCCCAGAGGTATTCCTTGATCACGTGGTCTGCGTCGAGTCCCTTGCCCTCAAACTTCGTAATGACCTGGCGGTCCGTGAGCTGCGGGCACTCCGGCCACGGCCAGCCTTTGTATTCGAGCTGCGGCTCGACGTTCACGAGTTCATCAATCCACTCGGCGTAGCCCGCGTGGTCCGTCGTGACGTGGAGCACGCCGCCCTTCTTCAGGCGGGAGGCAAACAGATTGAGCGGGCCGGACTGGATAATGCGCCGCTTGTGGTGGCGCGCCTTGGGCCATGGGTCTGGGAAAAACACACGAATGCCGTCGAGCGACTCCGGCTTCACCATGCGCATGAGAACCTCCATGCCGTCCCCGCGGACCATGCGGATGTTTCCGATACCCCCTCGCACCACCGCTCCCAGCAGCTTGGCCAAGCCCGGCTTATACAGCTCGACGGCAATCACATTGGTGTCCGCCTCGAGCGGGGCCATCGCGGCTGTCGAGGTACCGGTGCCCGAGCCGATCTCCAGGATGGTCTTGGCGCCGGTGCGGCCGAACCACTCGTCGATATCGATGCGCTCGTTGGCGAGATCGCGCCCCAGGCGCGGCCAGTGCTCGTCGAAGAGCGCCTGCTGGTTATCGGTGAGCGTGCCGCGGCGGAACGTGACGTTGCCTAGGCGCGGGTAGTCGAGCTCGTTGCCGAAGGTGGCGTTGAAGTCAGTCTGCATGGGACCGAACTGGCCGCGCTCACGCTCGGTGAGGGCCTGTTCAGGGTTCTGTGGTGTAGTCATCGCACCCTATTGTTCCTGTTTTTAGGTCAAGGACCAATATTGACAGGCATTGCCGCTTCTCTCGTCCGCCCGCGCGGTTATAACCAGGGCGTCGCCGCGCCGAGACTGCGTGCGTACTTTGTTGACATCGGGGGTACTGTTCCCCCGTTTGAGGGTGCAGGAGTGTGGCGTATTTCCCACGGCTCCAGGGGTACCCGCGGCGTAGGTTAAGGTGGGAAGTGTGGATATAACCTGTTGGTTTTTGTTTAGCCCACAAAAGTGCTTGTAGCGGCTACTCTGTACTTGCCAACACCTGATGACCCTAGGAGAAGTGAATGACCGCTCAGATTCGTGGCCTCGTTGGAGAAATTCCGACCCAAAATGAACAGCTCATCTCGTGGATTAGCGAGTCTGTCGAGCTTTTCCAGCCGGAGAGCGTGGTCTTCGTGGACGGCTCCCAAGAAGAGGCTGACCGCCTCGCGGCCGAGCTCGTGGAAAAGGGCACGCTGATTAAGCTCAATGAGGAGAAGCGTCCGAACTCCTTCCTCGCGCGCTCCAACCCGTCTGACGTCGCCCGCGTCGAGTCCCGCACCTTCATCTGCACGGAGAAGGAAGAGGACGCTGGCCCGACCAATAACTGGATGGACCCGGCCCAGATGAAGGCCGAGATGACCGAGGCCTACCGAGGCTCCATGAAAGGCCGCACGATGTACGTCGTGCCGTTCTGCATGGGCCCCATCAACGATCCGGAGCCAAAGCTCGGCGTTCAGCTCACTGACTCCGCCTACGTCGTGCTCTCCATGCGCATCATGACCCGCATGGGCAAGGAAGCCCTGGACAAGATCGGCGCCAACGGCAACTTCGTCCACGCGCTCCACTCCGTGGGTGCCCCCCTCGAGCCGGGCCAGGAAGACTCCGTCTGGCCGTGCAACGAGACCAAGTACATCACCCAGTTCCCGGAGACCAAGGAAATCTGGTCCTACGGTTCCGGCTACGGCGGAAACGCCATCCTCGCCAAGAAGTGCTACGCCCTGCGTATCGCTTCCGTCATGGCGAAGGAAGAGGGCTGGATGGCCGAGCACATGCTTATCCTCAAGCTCACCAACCCGGCTGGCAAGTCCTACCACGTAGCCGCTGCCTTCCCGTCTGCCTGCGGTAAGACCAACCTCGCCATGATCACCCCGACCATCCCGGGCTGGTCCGCACAGGTCGTGGGCGACGACATCGCATGGCTGCACCTGCGCGAAGACGGCCTGTACGCCGTCAACCCGGAGAACGGCTTCTTCGGCGTCGCGCCGGGCACCTCCTACGACTCCAACCCGATCGCCATGAAGACCATGGAGGTCGGCAACACGCTGTTCACCAACGTTGCGCTCACCGATGACGGCGACGTCTGGTGGGAGGGCATGGACGGCGACACGCCGGAGCACCTCATCGACTGGCTCGGCAACGAGTGGCGTCCGAACGAGGCGACCGGCAAGGCCGCTCACCCGAACTCTCGTTACTGCGTCCCGATTGCTCAGTGCCCGACCGCGGCTCCGGAGTACGACGACTGGAAGGGCGTCAAGATCGACGCGATCCTCTTCGGCGGCCGCCGCGCGAAGACCGTTCCGCTCGTCACCCAGGCTTTCGACTGGAACCACGGCACCATGATCGGCTCCCTGCTTTCCTCCGGCCAGACCGCTGCCGCGGCCGAGGCCAAGGTCGGCTCCCTGCGCCATGACCCGATGGCTATGCTGCCGTTCATCGGCTACAACGTCGGTGACTACCTGCAGCACTGGATCGACATGGGCAAGGAAGGCGGCGACCGCATGCCGTCCATCTTCCTGGTCAACTGGTTCCGCCGCGGCGACGACGGTCGCTTCCTGTGGCCGGGCTTCGGCGAGAACTCCCGCGTCCTCAAGTGGATCGTCGACCGTATCGACGGCAAGGTCGAGGCCACCGAGACCGTCGTGGGCCACACCGCCCGCCCGGAGGACATCGACCTCGCTGGCACGGACACCCACATCGCGGATGTCAAGGAAGCCCTCGCCGTCGACCCGGCCGAGTGGGCTGCTGACATTGAGGACAACGAGTCTTACCTCAAGTTCCTCGGCGACCGCGTCCCGGCTGAGGTTCACGAGCAGTTCGAGGCTCTGAAGAAGCGCCTCGCTGACGCAGGCGTCTAAGAACGACTGCAGCGCCGCCCACTCGGGCGGCGCTTTCCCTTTCTTGTGAATCTAAGGGCCTTCGTCGCCGACGCGCGCGGCCGTGTGTTCAAAGAACTCGTCTCGTCGATGCCAAGCGGTCACGCCCGCAGCACGAGCACCAGATTCGATGTCAAGAACTCCCGGAGCACCGGCACGCGCACGACCCACCAGGCCCACCACGGGTGATAGCGCGGAAAGGCAAACCAGGACCGGCCGGAGGAACGGGCCCAGGACAAGCCCTCCCGCGCCGACACGGCGAAGAGCGACTCGCCGAACACGTTCTTCGGCGCGTGGCCGTGCATCCGCGTGTAGCGGTCGCGCGCGAACGCGCCGCCCACGTAGTGCTGCCACAGCCCGGTCTCGTGCCCGCCAAAGGGCCCGAGCCAGACCGTGTAGCTTATAATCACCAGGCCTCCGGGCTTGGTCACCCGCAGCATCTCGCGCGCCATGTCCCACGGCCGCGGCGTGTGCTCGACAACGTTGGACGAGTACGTCACGTCGAAGGCGCCGTCTGCGAAGGGCAGGTCAGCGCCGTCCCCGCGCACGGCGTTGGCCACACGGATGCCGGCCGCAGACATCTCCGAGTGCGAAGGCTCCACGCCGAAGTACGACGCCCCGCGCGCCGCGAACGCCGAGGCGAAGTAACCCGGCCCGCCGCCCACGTCGAGCACGCGGCGCAGCGGCACGCCATGGTCCGCGCAGAGTGCCGCGACCAACGACGCCGTGTCCGATGCCAACCCGCCATAGAAAAACGACGGCTTCGTCTGCTCAAACCGGAACGAACGCAGCAGTCGCCACGAGCGGCGCAAGGTGGCCAAGGCACGGGTTTTCTTCATAACCCATTAGGCTAGTAGCTCGACATGAGAATTCTTTTACTGTGCTGGCGCGACTCCACCCACCCGCAGGGCGGGGGCTCGGAACGCTATCTGGAGCGCGTGGGCGAGTACCTCGCCGCGCACGGCCACGAGGTCATCTACCGCACCTCGAAGCACATGAATGGCGCGCGCCGCGAGAAGCGCGACGGCGTCACGTATTCCCGCGCGGGTGGCAAGTTCACCGTTTACCCGTACGCGCTCTTGGCGCTCGCCACCAGGCGATTTGGCACGCTTGACGCCATCATCGATACCCAAAACGGCATCCCGTTCTTCGCGCGCCTGGCCACGCGCACGCCCGTCGTGTTGCTCACGCACCACTGCCACAAGGCCCAGTGGCCCGTCGCCGGCCCGTTCCTCTCCCGGCTGGGCTGGTTCCTTGAGTCCAAGGTCGCACCCCGCGTCTACCGCGGCGCGCCCTATGTCACCGTCTCGCGCGGCTCCGCGGCGGACTTGGAGAAGCTCGGCGTCACGGGCATCGAGATCATCGAAAACGGCGTCGACCCCATCCCGGCCCACGTCCCGCGCCTCGAGCGTGAGGCCGGCCTGCACCTTGTCACGCTCTCCCGCCTCGTCCCGCACAAGCAGATCGAGCACGCTATCGACACGGTCGCGGCCGTGCCGGGCTCGGTCCTCGACATCATTGGCAGCGGCTGGTGGGAGGCTCAGCTGCGCGAGTACGTCGAGAAGCACGACCTCACCGACCGCGTACGCTTCCGCGGCCAGGTCACTGAGGACTACAAGCATGCACTCCTCGATCGCGCCGATATCCACCTCATGCCCTCCCGCATGGAGGGGTGGGGCCTGGCCGTCATGGAGGCCGCCCAGCATGGCGTGCCCACCATCGGCTACCGCTTCGGCCTGCGCGATTCCGTCCGCGACGGCGAGACCGGCGTGCTCGTCGAGACCCTGCCCGAGCTCATCGCCGCCACCCGCCAGCTTTCCGATGCCCCCTCCCGCCGCGCCGCACTCGGCACCGCCGCCCGCGACTTCGCGGCGAGTTTCTCTTGGGAGTCGACCGGCCGCCGCTTCGAAGAGCTGCTGTCTTCGCTGTAAAACGGCATGCTGAAGTGCCCGCCCCTCGGAGCGGGTTGTCTCTCTCACCTAGTTGCAGGGGACGTCGGGGCCGAATTCCCGCCGCTTGTAGATTCGCCCGTCTGCGCCTTTGTAGTAGACGTCGCCGTCTCTCTTTTTCATGTTGT
>NHCFD04200__coassemble_659_pt1 | contig 10249 bp, 10 predicted proteins | sample NHCFD04200__metabat2_high_PE_023 | metagenome-assembled genome bin NHCFD04200
GCGGGTTCTTAAGAAGGCGTGGGACGATTTACTGGGTGCCGCCGAAAGGCTGGTACCACCCGCCGGGCACGCCGGTCGCGCCGGAGCTGGCAGGCCCGTTGCCTGCGTGGGTGGAAGAAGAAAAGCAACTGCTCGAGGAGGAATTTATGAACGCGCGGTAGAACCAGCCGAACGCTTGGCGAAGGTGATGATGGAGACCACCACGAGGCCAAGAAGGAGACCGAACACGAGCGAGATGCCGGTGTCGATGAGCCATTGCAGGGCTCCGTTTGAAGCGATCGCTGTCGCGCGCTCGATGAGGTTGTGGAGCTCGTGCGCGCCGAATTCGTGGAGACCGTTGATGACGATGTGGCCGCCGACCCAGAGCATGGCGAAGGTGCCGATGACGGAGATGATGTTGAGGACGATGGGCATGCCCTTGACGAGGGCGGTGCCCAGCGCAGACTTGCCGTTGTGGCGCTTGAGCAGGCCGATGCCCATGTCGTCCATCTTCACGAGGAGGCCGACGACGCCGTAGACGCCGAGCGTGATGACGATGGCGACGGTGATGAGCGTGCCCAGGCGCAGCCAGAACGTCTCGTCCATGACGGCGTTGAGGGAGATGACCATGATTTCCGCGGACAGAATGAGGTCCGTGGTGATGGCAGAGGAGACGAGACGGTCCTCGGCCTCCTTGGGAGACTCGCTCGTGGGGGCGGCATCCTCGTGGTGTTCATCGTGCTTGAAGAAGTGGATGACCTTCTCCGCGCCCTCGAAGCACAAGTAGGTGCCGCCGGCCATGAGGATGGGAGTAAGCGCCCACGGCGCGATCCAGGACAGGATGAGCGCGATGGGCAGGATGATGACCAGCTTATTGCGCAGCGAGCCCTTCGTGATGCGCCAGATCATGGGCAGCTCGCGCGCGGGCTGGACGCCTTGGACGTACTGCGGGGCGACAGCGGCGTCATCGATGACAACTCCGGCTGCCTTGATAGAGGTCCTTCCGGCGAGTGTCGCAACGTCATCGACGCTCGCCGCGGCGGAGCGGGCGATGAGTGCGATGTCATCGAGAAGGGCGAAGAGTCCACCGGCCATGGAGAATTCCTTTGCGCTAGGGAGGGGATAGACGCGCTAATCTTACAGGTTAGCTAGCCTTCCGGCACGAGTTCGACATGCTCCGCCCATGTGAGTGGGTAGCCAATGGCCGTGAGCCAGTCAATGACGTTGTCGTTGTGACGGGTAATCCCGTCGACGGCGCGCAGGGTGGCCTCGATGGCGAACTCGGCGTCCTCGGCGGAGATGAGCCCCTGTGCGGTGGCCTGCGAGAGCTCGTCGATGTCATCGACCGTGATAGGGGAGCCGGTCGTGGAGAGAAGGTCGATGTAGAGGTCGCGGGTGGTCCAGGCGGCATCGGAAAGCTCAATGCTGGCGACGTCGATATAGAAGTCCTGGTAAAAGTGGCCGCCCGCCCGCTCATGGAACTTGTTGACGCGCAGACCTAGGTCCGGCAGCAGCCAAGACTCGAGGTAGCCGAAGCGCGGGTGGTTGGCGCCGCGGGCCATGTAGAGGCCGAACTCGTGACGCTCGTAAGCATCGACGGTGCGGTCGATGCCCTTGGGATCGACGTTGATGTGGTCGGCGAGGCGGAAGGTCTCCAGCTTCGGCGCGTGCATTACTTGGCCTCGATGATCGCGGCGGTGGGGGCGAAGGTGCAGTGCGACTCGGCGGTGTTCACTGCGCCGGAGAGCACGGCGACGACGGTGCCGGTGCCGGTCTGCGCGCGGCCGGAGACCGTCGTGGGGCCGTCCGGGTTGATGCCATGGTTGGTAAGCGGGGTTTCGCCGAACGCGAAATTATCGATGTTGAGCCACTGGACCTTCATGGCGCCCTGGTTGGGGGCGGCGGTCTGCGTACCCAGTGCGGTAAAGAGGAAGACCATCTCGCCAGGGCCAGCGCCAGGTGCCGGGATGTCCGTGGGGCCGGGCACGGCGATGGCCGAGCCCATGGCGTCGTGCTGGCCGCCGATGCAGTTCGCGGAGACCGTCGGCCAGTAGAACTGGGTAAAGCCGGGGCCGCCGTCGACAAGCTGGGTGCCGCCCTCGCCGGTGGAGCCCTCGCCGGTGCTGAACGCCAGTGCAGAGAGCACGGCGTTGCGGAGGTCCTGCGGAACGAAAGGCTGATCCACGAAGGCGTGAATGCGCGCCTGCGTCTCCGGCGTGGGGCGGCCTAGGCCGTCGAGCGGGTTGGAGGACACGGGCAGGCCGGTGACGGAGGAGAAGTCCGGCGCGGCGGCAGTGGCGGGCACAATGGCCGCGGCGGTGGCGGTCGCAGCGAGCGTCGCGGAGGCAACGCACGCAGCGGCGGCACGGCGCAGGACGGTAACCGAGGAGCTCACGGGTAAAGGGTTTCCTTCTGTGGATAGGAGACAATGCGGTCGGGCACGCTCCGCGCGAAGGCACGAAGATACACCGACGGCGGCGCGGGCTACGCCGCACCGACGGGGACGGCCAGCTAACCATCCGTGTCGGGCGGAGCGTAGGGCGCGCCGCTGAACAAACATGAAGTTATTGTCAAATAATCAACATGAGCCACAGTAGTCACTTGAGTTTCTCAGTCAACTGGTGGGGCTAGATTTTGTGGGGTGCCTGCGAAATTGTTACCGATCTGTGACCTTTAGCTGGGGTGTGTGGCGGTGTTTGGGTGAGGTGTGTCGTTTCCTGCGCGTGTGTGCTTGCGGTGAGAATGCCCACTCTTGGCCGCTGTGAGGAGGCTGTCGTGGTCCTTGATGCTGCGTCTTTGTCGTGTTGGGGGTAAGATTCTTTCCCGTTCATGATTTTCCCGTGCAGACGGCGGCGGCATTCGGGCCCCGCTTGACGGACATGAGCGCCCTTATCTGCAGGCCTTCTGAGGTTGCTGTCCGGGTAAGCGGTGCGGACCTGCCACTGGTGCGGGAAATTTCACCCCCAGATTCTTAAAGGAGAATCCCCCTCGTGACCCAAACCGAGTTCCGCAACGTCGCCATCGTCGCCCACGTTGACCACGGCAAGACCACCCTCGTCAACGGCATGCTGGAGCAGTCCGGCGCTTTCGGCGACCACGGCGAGCACACGGACCGCGTCATGGACTCCAATGACCAGGAGCGCGAGCGCGGCATTACCATTCTGGCCAAGAACACGGCCATCCACCGCAAGGGCCTGGGTAAGGACGGCGGCGACCTCATCATCAACGTCATCGACACCCCGGGTCACGCCGACTTCGGCGGCGAGGTCGAGCGCGGTATCTCCATGGTCGACGGCGTTGTCCTCCTTGTTGACGCGTCCGAGGGCCCGCTGCCGCAGACCCGCTTCGTGCTCACCAAGGCCCTCGAAGCCAAGCTGCCCGTCATCATTTGTGTGAACAAGACGGATCGCCCGAAGTCGTTGCCGAGTCCCAGGACCTGCTGCTCGAAATTGCTGCGGGTCTCGACGACCCGGAGGCCGAGGCCGCTGCTGAAGAGCTGCTCGACCTGCCGGTTCTGTACGCTTCCGGTCGTGCTGGCATTGCGTCTATCGAGAACCCGGGCAACGGCAATGTCCCGGAAGGCGAAGACCTCCAGCCGCTCTTCGACGTTATCTACAACGTCCTGCCGGAGCCGTCTGCTTCCGTCGATGGCCCGCTGCAAGCACACGTCGCCAACCTCGACTCTTCTGACTTCCTCGGCCGTATTGCTCTGCTGCGTATCTACTCCGGCAAGATCAAGAAGGGCCAGCAGGTTGCTTGGATTTCCTGGGACGAGGACGGCAACGAGGTTGTCAAGAATGTCAAGGTTGCCGAGCTGTTGCGTACCGTTGGCTTCGAACGACAGCCGGATACCGAGGCCATCGCGGGCGACATCATCGCTATCTCCGGTATCCCGGAGATCACGATTGGCGACACCATCGCTGATGTCGACAACCCGGTTGCTCTGCCGAAGATCCACATCGATGAGCCGGCCATCTCCATGACCATCGGCGTCAACACCTCGCCGATGGCTGGCCAGGGCGGCGGCGACAAGCTGACCGCTCGTATGGTCAAGGCTCGTCTGGACCAGGAGCTCATTGGTAACGTCTCCATCAAGGTTCTGCCCACCGAGCGTCCGGATGCCTGGGAAGTCCAGGGCCGCGGTGAGATGGCGCTGTCCGTCCTCATCGAGAACATGCGTCGGGAGGGCTTCGAGCTCACCGTGGGTAAGCCGCAGGTCGTTACCCAGGTCATCGATGGCAAGACCATGGAGCCGTACGAGATGCTCACGGTTGACACCCCGTCCGAGTTCCAGGGTGCCGTCACGCAGTTGCTGGCCACCCGTAAGGGCCAGATGCAGGCCATGGACGTCCGCGAGGGCGACTGGGTCCGCATGACCTTCCGTGTTCCGGCCCGTGGCCTCATCGGTTTCCGCACCCAGTTCCTCACCGAGACCCGCGGCGCGGGTATCGCCAACTCCATCTCGGACGGCCTGGACGTCTGGGCTGGCGAGATCAAGTCGCGTGCCACCGGCTCGCTTGTCGCTGATCGTTCCGGCCAGATCACGGCGTACGCGCTGCAGCAGCTCGCAGACCGCGGCGATTTCTTCGTGGAGCCGGGCATGGAGGCCTACGAGGGCATGGTCGTGGGCGCCAACAACCGTGATGAGGACATGGACATCAACATCACGAAGGAAAAGAAGCTGACCAACATGCGTTCCGCCACCGCGGATGCCACGGTGACCCTGCAGAAGGCTCGCACCTTGTCGCTCGACGAGGCGCTGGAATTCTGTGGCGGCGACGAGTGCGTCGAGGTTGCCCCGAACGTCCTGCGCGTGCGCAAGGTCGAGCTGTCGGCGACCGACCGTAAGCGCGCTGCGTCGCGCGCAAAGCAGATGAACAAGTAAGATTCTGCTTCACACGGCGCCGCCGCGCCCGCCTGCTCTCACGCAGGAGGGCGCGGCGGCGTTCGTCTGTGCGCTGCACGGCGCTACAGTAGGCTCGACAGAATAACCGTAGAAAAGCGGAGAAAGAACGAGGCATGGTGCGATTCCTCCAGCCCCTCCTGCGCGGCGCGACTGCGCTCGTGTGCGTTGGCGCGTTGAGTGCGTGTGCTGCCAACCCCGGCCCGCCGCCGGTTGTCGATGACGAGGAAGCCGCGACGGTCACGGGGACTCCCACGACCACGCGCGCGGCGACGGACGTGCCGGAGCGCACCACGGTCTCCATCGGCGTTGATCCGCTGGTGGGCGGTCTCAATCCACATCTCACCGCGAATAATCAGGAGCTCGTCCAGCAGCTCACGGACCTCGTGCTGCCGTCCGCGTTCCGCAACGGCGTCATGGATACAGACCTGCTCGATAGCGCCGAGGAAGTCGAGGCTCCCCGGGGTGTTGCGCAGCGCGTGCGGTACAAGATTTCCTCCGCTGCGCAGTGGTCAGACGGCACGCCCATCTCTGCGGCAGACTTCAGCTATTTGTGGCACGGCATGGTGACCACCGCCGGCGTCCAGGACCCGGCGGGTTACCGAGCCATTTCGACGATTGCCTCGAGCGACGGCGGGCGCGTCGTCACCGTCGATTTCCGCGAACGCGTCGCGAACTGGCAGGGGCTCTTCCACGGGCTCGTGCCGTCCCACCTGCTCGGTGACGTCGCCTTCGATACGGTCCTGCACGACGACATTCCGGCCTCGGCGGGCCGCTACCTCGTCGCGACCGTGGACCGCGCCCGTGGGGTCATTACGCTCAACCGCAACGATCGTTACTGGGGCAAGGACCCCGCGCGCACCGACGTCATCATGTTGCGCTCGGTCCGCGATGCGGAGCAGGCCATCAATATGCTGCGCTCCGGCCAGATTGGCTTCGCGGACTTCACGCCGGAGCAGACCACGCTCGAGGCGCTCTCGCTTTTGCCGGATGTCGACGCGGAGACGGTCGATACCGCGCGCCAGTTGCGCCTGCATGTCGCGCTGTCCGAGGAAGCCCGCGCGCAGCTCGCGGAGCTCATCGATGCCCGCCAGGTCGCACGGCTGGCCACCGGGCGCACCGCGCCGCTCGATGTCCCAGGCCAGGCGGCCGATGCCCCCTCGTCCGAGGCGGCAGACAACCCTGACGTCGCAGAGCTCGTCGCCTTGGGACGTCCCGTGCGCATCGGCGTCGATCCTTCCGATACGACGGCGGCTACGGCGGCCAATATCCTCGTCGACCAGCTCGCCCTGCACGGCGTGAGCGCAAAGGTGGTTGCGGACCGCATGCGCACATTGGCGGCGGAGTCGTTGCCCTCGGGCAAGGTTGATGCCGTGCTGAGCTGGGATACCATAGACGAGAATCCACTCCGCGTGGCCAGCTCCTACGTCTGCGCGAGCGATCCGGTCCCGGCGGGGACAACGTCGTCGGCTGCAACAAGCGCGGCTGAGGCAGCCGGGTCGACCACGCCGGGTTCGCCGGAGCCTTCTGCGGCAGACACGTCGGCGAAGGATAGCGCGGCGGCGGAAAGCACGAGCGAGGAGACCGCGACGTCGCTGGGCGATCTGTGGGACGAGGACGAGACTCCGGAGACCTTCCCGGGCGAGTTGTCCGGCGTGTGTCCGCCGGACGCGGCGGTGACGCGTGCGGCGATTCTGCGCGGGGAGACGAAGCCTGCCGATGCCGCCCGCGCGTTGACGGAGTGGCAGGCGCGCAGCCACGTGGTTATTCCGCTGCTCGCCGAGTCACGGCTCCTCGCCCTGGGAGAGGGCATCGTGGGGCCGGGGACTACAGTGGAAGCATGGCGCGCGGGACTCGCGACGGCACCCCAGTGGACGCCCGAGGACAAGGATCCGGCCGCGACGTCGACGGCCGACCGCGAGGCAGCGCGAGGCGCCGACAACGACGCAGACCACGACAATGACGCTGCACAGGGCACGAACGAGGACGAAGGACGAAAAGAATGACGGATTTGACTGGCTTCCGCGTGGTCGCGGTGCATGCGCACCCGGACGATGAGGTCCTCTTTACCGGCGGCACGCTCGCGGACCTGGCGCGCCGTGGCGCGACGGTCACCTTGCTCACGCTCACGCTGGGCGATGAGGGCGAAGTCATCGGCGAGCCGTACCAGGGCGTCGTGGACAACGGCGTGCTGGCGGGCCTGCGCGTGCGCGAGCTCGAAGACGCCGTCGTGGCGTTGGGCATCGAGCACGAGTTTGTCAACAGCGCCGGCTTCTTCCGCGACTCGGGCATGGAAGGCTCACCCGCGCACGAGCACCCGCATGCGCTCGTCAATCGCGTCGAGGAGGCGGCGGGGCACCTGCGTGGCCGGTTTGCGGAGCTCGACCCGCACATTATCGTGACCTACGGCCCAGACGGCGGCTACGGCCACCCGGACCACATCGCGGTGCATAAGGCGGTTCACATCGCGGCGGGAGACCGTCGCGTGTGGTGGGCTGTCTTCGACCGCGCAGAGAACTACGCGGGCCTTGACACACTCACCGCGCCGGAGGGCTGGCAGAAGCCGGACAGGGACTACCTCGATAACTTTACGAACGAGGCCTCGGAGGCCGAGACGTTCGTGCGCTACTCGCTCGATGACGCGGCGTACGCCGCCAAGCGCGCGGGCATGGCCGCCCACCCGACGCAGATCTGGCTGGCGGACGGAACGGTGTCGCGGACGAACCCGGTGTCGGCCTTCGCGGGCATTGGCGACCCGGCCGTGGCGCCGGTGGCCTTCGGATTGTCGAACCTGCTCGTCATGCCGTTGCTACGCGCCGAGTTCTATCACTTGGGCCAGGCAGGTACCGCCGCGGTGGCGCCAGCAGAAAGCGCTGCAGGTCTGTTCGCAGGACTCGAGCGATGAATAGCTCGCAGGCGCAACAGCCTTCCCGGCGGGCCCGAGAGCAGGCGCAACCGGCGATTCGCACGAATTTCGATCGGGGCGAGGTGGTGACGGGCTTGGTGTGGCTGAGCCTCGGTGCGATCTTCTCGCTGCTCCTCGAGGTGGTCTACCTCGGCGCGCGTCTGCCGCTGGGGGAGACCTCCATCCCGTTCCCCGTGACCATCGCCGTGGCATTTGGATTCAACCTTGTACTCACGCGCACGGCTTTACTCTGGTCGCGCCGCACCCTCGCCGCCGCAGTGCCCCTTATCGTGTGGGCGCTGGGCTTTTTGGGCCTGGCGCTAGCAGGGGGCATCGGCAGCCTGCAAGCGTTGCCCGCCACATTATCGACCATCCTGTTATTTGCGGCTGGAGTAGCCGGGGGCGGGTGGCCTTTCTTCCATGGGAAGTGACATACTAGGTAAGTTCACATCCCCTGACGTAATCTCAAATTTTCGGAAGTGATTTCAAACCCATGACGTACACTATCGCGCAGCCTTGCGTCGACGTGATGGACCGTGCCTGCGTTGAGGAGTGCCCGGTCGACTGCATCTACGAGGGCAAGCGTTCCCTCTACATCCACCCTGATGAGTGCGTGGACTGCGGCGCCTGCGAGCCCGCGTGCCCCGTCGAGGCCATCTTCTACGAAGATGACGTGCCGGACGAGTGGCTCGACTACAACGACGCGAACGCCGCGTTCTTCGATTCTCTGGGGTCCCCGGGCGGCGCCGCGGCGCTGGGCCCGCAGGACTTCGACGCTCCGCTCGTTGCCGCCCTCGGTCCGCAGAACCAGGACTAGCAGAAAGACTAAGTAATCACCGCTCGCGTGGGAGAGGACAACGATGGCACGCACGCCGCTAGGTAATACACTTCCGGATTTCCCTTGGAACTCGCTGGCCGGAGCCAAGGCTAAGGCCCAGGAGCACCCGGACGGAATTGTCGACCTCTCGGTGGGCAACCCCGTCGACCCGGTGGCGCCGGGCGTGCAGCTGGCGCTCTCCGCTGCAGCGGAGGCTCCCGGTTATCCGGCCACGGCCGGCACGCCGGAGCTGCGCCAGGCTATCTTCGACGCGCTGTCGCGTCGCTACAACATCGCGGTCGAGTCCCCGGCGGCGACGCTGCCTGTGGTGGGCACGAAGGAAGCCATCGCCTGGCTGCCGACTCTGCTCGGCCTGCGTGGCGAGACCATCGTCATCCCGCCGGTGGCGTACCCGACCTACGAGGTGGGCGCGCTCATCGCGGGGGCCACGCCGGTGCGCGAGGCTGACCCGGCGAAGTTCGGCTCTGCTGGCTTGGCATTTATCAACTCGCCGTCGAATCCGACGGGCGAGGTGCTCACCATCGAGTACCTGCGTGAGGTTGTCGCGTGGGCACGCGCGAATAACGCGATTGTGGCTTCGGACGAGTGCTACATCGGTCTGGGCTGGGACGATGAGAAGCAGCCGGTCTCCATCCTCGATCCGCGCGTGACGGACGGGGATAACACGGGCCTTATCGCCATGCATTCGCTGTCAAAGTCCGCGAATATGGCGAGCTACCGCGCGGGCTTCTTCGCCGGCGACGCTGCGCTTATCGCGGAGCTGCTCGAGCTGCGCAAGCACGCCGGCCTTATCACGCCGGGCCCCATCCAGGCGGCCATGGTCGCAGCGTTGGAGGACGACGACTCAGAGGCGCTGCAGCGCGGTCGCTATGCCGCGCGCCGCGCCAAGCTCGTGCGTGCGCTCACGGACGCGTGCTTCCGCATCGAGCATTCCGAGGCAGGTCTCTACCTGTGGGCTACCCGTGGCGAAAACTGCCGCGACACGGTCGACTGGCTGGCCGAGCGCGGCATCCTTGTCGCACCGGGCGACTTCTACGGGCCCGAGGGCGAGCAGTTCATTCGCATGGGGCTTAATGGCACGGACGAGCGCGTTGCCGCGGCGTGCGCGCGCCTTGCGTCCTAACTTACCGGTCGGCTCCTGCCGACCGCCGGCGCGGGAGGGAATCTCGCCGCGCAAGACGGTCCTTGTGGGCCGGGTGCCTGCCGACGTTGCCTATTGGGCGGCATCGGCAGGCGATTCGCCGTTTTCACCGGGGGAGCGGTTGCCTGCGGGACGTCTTCTGGAGCGGCCCGTGCCGGCGTGGTACCACCCTGCGGTGCCGCCGGAGCCGCCGATTCCTTTCCACTACGAGGTGCTCTACGCTGACCGCGACCTCATCGTCGTGGATAAGCCGCATTTTCTCCCCACGACGTCGAATGGGCGAATTGTGCGCGAGACGGTGCAAACGCGGCTGCGCGTGGAATGTGGTGAGGACGAGATTGTGCCGCTGCATCGGCTCGATCGGCTCACGTCGGGTGTGGTTGTGTGCTCGCGTAACCCCGCGACGCGCGGGGCGTACCACGAGCTGTTTGCGCGGCGGAAGGTGCACAAGGAATATCACGCGCTCGTGTCCTCACCGTTGGA
>NHCFD04200__coassemble_706_pt1 | contig 9685 bp, 8 predicted proteins | sample NHCFD04200__metabat2_high_PE_023 | metagenome-assembled genome bin NHCFD04200
CCTCGTCCGAGGGAGTGAGCATGCTGCCACGCACGCCGGTGACACGACCGCTTTCCACGATGAGCTCGTCCACGCGGTGGCGGAAGCAGAAACGGAGCTTGCCTTGTTTTTCTGCCTCGAGGAGGGGCTCGCGGAAGACGCGCACGACCTCCGGGCCTGTGCCCCAAGTGAGGTGAAAACGCGGGGCCGAGTTGCCGTGCCCAGAGGCGTTGCCCGAGCCGCGCTCCGCCCAGCCGATGGTGGGCAGGACGTTAAGGCCCAGCGCCTTCAAGTAATCGCGTTTCTCGTTCGCGGCGAAGCGCACGTACTCGCGGCCCCACGCGCGTGGCCACGTATCGTGCTCCGCGTCGTCGTAGTCTGAGGAATTCTGCCAGTCGCGCCACGCGAGCTTTCCAAGTCGTGGACGCGCATGAGCTTTTGCTCGGGGGAGTCCACGTGGAAGAGTCCGCCCAGCGACCAGAACGCCTGGCCGCCCAGGTTGGCGCGGTTTTCCTGCTCGAGGATGATGACGTGTTTGCCGCCCTTGACGGCCTCATAGGCGGCGACGAGACCCGCCAGCCCCGCGCCGACGACGATGACAGACTCTTGAGTGTGACTCATGACACAAAGCTAGCACGCACGCTCGAATCCGCGCGGCTATTCCATCACGGATCCGCCGATCCGGCGGATCTTTGTCAGAATAGAGGGGTTCTAATCTAACAAAGAACCGGTGAATTTACGGATCCTTGTTAGAATAAGGGGGTCCTATTCTAACAATCCGCAGGTGGGCTTCGATGAAGGTAGAACTTGAGGGCCGTAAGGCCGAGCTTGAATCTGAGGTTGATCGCATTCTGTCGTCTGCACGGGGTGGCAGGGTGACCATCACCAAAGAGACGCAGTCGGTAGATCTCAAGGAAGAGGCGGGTCGCCGGAACGGCAAAGAGATTGAGCCTGGCTATCCTGAAAATCCAGACGCCGCTGTCAAGCTGGCGGATGAGGTGGCATGCATGGCGAATAGTCCCGGAGGCGGCGCTCTCATCGTGGGGATCGCGGATAAGACCGGCGATGTCATTGGGACAGAGCTTGATGTCGATTGGTTGCGCGAGCAGATCTATAACAAGATCGATGTTGCTCCTGATATTGCAGTTCGCACTGTTGAGGGGCAGCGCGTGCTTGTTCTATATGTCGCGCCGTCGCCGGAGCCTGTGCATGACACCGCCAACCGCCTGCGCTGGCGGGTGGGGAGTGCTTGCAAGCCAGTTGATCGTTCCGAGTGGTGGGTGCATCAACGCCAGCGTCAAAATCTAGACGTACTCGCGCAAGACTCCGCGAAGACGCTGGCTGATGTGCGGGAACGCGCCGTAGACTTGGCGCGCCGTGCGCTGTCGAAGCGGGAGGACGAGGTCACGGATCTTAGCAAGGAGGATTTCCTTCGGCGTCTCGGCGCGCTGGGGCCCAAAGATGCCTTGTCGGGGGCGGGTGCCATGCTCTTTACGGCGATGAATAGGGTAGCTTTCGAAATTACTATTCTCGACGTGCACGGGGGCGCCGTCCAGCGTCGCGTCTCCACGCGCGCGGAGGAATCGCTGCTTGAACAGTTGGATGAAGTGGAAACGGTGCTCTCCGCAGTCAATCGCGATAACACGGTGATCGAGGGGTTCTTGCATACCCCAGTGCCGGAAATACCAGTCAGTGCGGTGCGCGAGGCGCTTCTCAATGGCATTATCCATCGCGATTGGAACCGGCGTGAGCCTACCGATGTGCGATGGATTGATATGGACTCGACACTCGTCGTGCGTAGCCCGGGTGGGTTCCCACAGGATATTAACGCGAAGAATATCCTCAGTAATCGTTTCGCACGTTACCCAGCTCTCGCCGACCTTTTCCGTGCCGTGGGGTTGGTGGATAAGCAGGGCGTGGGAGTCGATCGTATGTATCAGGCAATGATTACCTTGGGGCACCGTCCGCCGCTTATCGAAGAGGTTGCCGGTCCCTGCGTGGAAACCATGCTTGTGGGCGGCGCTCCGGTTCTTCCAGTCTTGCAGTTGGTGTCAGCCATTGTCCCCGCTCCGCGACAGAATGACTTTCGCATCGCGGTGATTCTCTATCTCCTGTTCCATCGGTCTTTTATTACCGAAGAGGACGTTGCCGAGGGGCTTCAAACCGGGCTGGAGTCTGCGCGCGTTGCGCTTACTGCGGCATTGCAGACGACCATCGACGGCGTGTCGATGATTACTAAACACGAGGACGCGTGGTTGCTGGGTGATACTGCTCGAGATATGTTGCATAACCGCTCGACGGACTCAGTGTATGAGTTAGTTCCGTATCTCAGCACTGAAAGCTCCGCGCTCGCGAAGCTGGTTCGACAATGGACCTCGCGTTTCGGGGCCATTGCCACGAAAGATCTGATGGCGTTGTCGGGCGTGTCCCGCGGAACGGCCAAGAAATGCATTGACGACATGGTGGAGGACGGAGAACTGCGTCTGGTGGGCGGTGGTCGGTCGACCAAGTACGTACCCGCAACCTAGAATCCGTCTTCACGGCGCCGAGTCGTTATGGTCTGACACCGCGCTATTCCACCACGGATCCGCCGATCCGGTGGACCTTTGTCAGAATAGAGGGGGTCTAATCTAACAATCCCCAGGTCGCGGTCTCTGTAGCAGACGCGGCTTCGAAACGTGTTCCCTTCTTGCCTGGGGTGCCCAGCGCACGTACGAGTCCGTGCCGTTGGAGCTTGTCCACTGCGTAGCGTACCTGGTTCGCAGTGAGCGATGTCTGGCGCACGAGATCGATTTGGGTGGAGGGACCCACGCCGCGCAAGGTGCCGAGGACCGTGCGCTGGTTTGTGGTGAGTGAGCGCTCGACGGGGCTGAGTCGTTCTTCCGCGGAGGGGCGCAGACGACGTGTGCCGTCCGCGCCGCGGGAACGGCGAAAGAACGTGACCGTGAAGCGGACGCCGTTGTCTTCAAAGAGTGGCGGCTCGAGCCCAGCGTCCGACATGAGCGCAAGCGCGGTGCGGATGCCGCCGCCTTCGCCCTCGATGATCTGAGCGCCGTCTTGCGTGCGCGACAAAGCCGCCAACTGGTAGAGGTGTGGATTGACGGGCTCGCGGGTGAGGTGCGGGCCGAGGAGTTGGCTCAGTGTGAGACCGCGCAGGCCACCAGGGCTGACGATAATGAGCCGGTCGGGGAGCAGACGAATGTCGACTGCACGCCCGAGGGCTAAAGATTGTGGGCTGAGATCGCGGTGGACTAAGGCATTAGCGACAATCTCACGCAAGACGGGGAGAGGAAATTCGTGTTCGGTGCGGCGGTGGCCGGACGCGTCGTAGACATATTCGGAATCGAGCGTCCTCGCAAGCCAGGACATGACGGAATCAAGGAGTACCGGCAGCGAGCCAGCGAACATGTCGTGAGAATGAACGTGCGGAATTCCGCCTTCATCGGCGCGCACCGCGACGGTCGCTTGCAGTGCAGGATAGTGCTGCTGAGGTACCAGGCCCGCTGCGTAGGCGCCGGCGAGGGTGAGTCGGCCAGAGGGGTCGAGGACGTTGAGGGTCCGGAGCAGCTCCTCATCGGAAGGCTGGCCTACCGCCCACGAGCTGGAGCGCGCCGCGCCAAGGAGGAAAGGGACGATGGCGGGGGAGAGATCCTCCACGCCGGTGCCTTCGATGCCACGCCCATCCCAGGCGCCAGGCGCAGTCTGAATGAGATGCGTGGCCTGCATGATGGAGATATCGGCCTCGGACATCTCGTAGTCGCCGTCGCCTTGCCGAAAGTACGCGCGGTGCTGGTAGCGCGCCGGGCGCTGGGAGCCGGGAACGGGTTCGATGTGCGCAATAACGAGGATGGTGCTGTCGACCTCGAGCGGGTAGACATCGATGAATGGAGCGGGCGTGACGGTCGCGCGGGAGCGATCGACGAGTTGCGCCATGGTCGCTGCTGGATCTGTGACGCCGGTGAGCTTAAAGTTCTCTTTCTCCGTGACGCCGAGGATGATGGTCCCGCCACCGGTCATATTCGCAAATGCGCACACCGTGGTGAAGATGCTGGCGGGAAGGGCACTGTGCGCTGCCTTGACCTCGAGGGACGCAATGTCACCGTGCACGCGGCGCAGCACGTCGAGGACAGAGTGGAGATCCTCTGCAGACCACGGGTGGGGTAGCGCCGCGATGTCAGTGGCGTGAAAGCCGTTCATATTCCTTGAATATAGCAGATATTCCTTGAATCAATGAGAGTCAACTCAAGGAATATAAAGGAAATGTCATCGCGGCTATTCGGCGATGGTAACCACCGTGCGGCCGTGGTGATTGCCGGCCAGGATCTCCTTGGCGGTTTCCGCGACATCGGCGAGCGCGACGGCCGTGGTGATGGAGCGCAGCAGCTCGAGGTCGAGGTGTTCGTCGAGCAGCTTCCAGGCCTCCTCGCGGCGGGGCAGCGGCGCGTCGACGGAGTTCACGCCGGCGAGTGTCACGTCGCGGAGGATGAAGGGCAGGACGGAGGCGGGCAGGTCGGGGCCTGCGGCCATACCGGTCGCGGCGACGACGCCGCCCCAGGTGATCTGGGCCAGAACGTTGGCGAGCACGGCGGAACCGGCGGTATCGACGGCACCGTCAAAGCGGGCCTTCTGCAGCGGGCGGCCGGGCTCGGAAATTTCTGCGCGGTCGAGGATGTGGTCGGCGCCCAGCGTGTGCAGGTACTCGGATTCTGCGTCGACGCGGCCGGTCACCGCCGTGACCTCGAAGCCGAGCGACTTGAGCAGCTGCACCGCGATGGAGCCCACGCCGCCGGTGGCACCGGTGACGAGGATGTGGCCCTTGGTAAGCCCGTGACGAAGCAGGGCGTTGACGCAGAGAGCGGCGGTATAGCCGGCGGTGCCGATAGCGGCGGCGTCGGAAGCCGAAAAGCGCGAGGGGACCGGGACGGTGGCCGCGGCCTTGACCTTCTGCTGGGTGGTGTAGCCGCCGTGGCGGAACTCGCCCAGGCCATCGCCGAAGGCGGCGACGAGGGTACCTTCCGGCAGTCGCGCGTCAGAGGACTCGGCCACGGTGCCGATGACGTCGATGCCCGGCACAAGCGGGTCGACGCGCATCACGCCCTTATTGCCGTCGAGAGCCATGGCGTCCTTGTAGTTGAGGGAGGAATAGGCGACGTTCACGAGCGTGTCGCCCTCGCCGAGCAGGGGCCCGTCAAAAAACTCGTGGGAAACGCCGGAATCGGTGCGGGTGACTTTGAGTGTGCTCATGGGCACAAGCCTACGCGTCTGTGGCGTGCGGCTCGTGGAGAATTGGCAGGGATGGGCAGGTGACATTCAGCTCGTACCCCGGAGAGCTGACAGGCGGGACGCTTAGGTTGTCCTTTATGACATTGACAGCGACGAAGAGCCCGGCCTCCGCGCGACACCGTTCCGTGAGCGATCACCTCACGGTGCGGCGCGACGCGCGCCCGGTAAGCCTGCTCGTGCTCGCTGTGACCGCAGTGGCGACGGTGGGCAAGCCCTTCATCGAGATCCCCGGCATTATCAACGCCTCGGCGCACCGGGTGCGGTCGGTGAATCTTGACCTCTTCCACGAGTGGGTCGCCGGGACCACCATCTGGTACGGCAAGTACACCAATACCTTTGGCAATATCGCGCTGTTTATTCCGGTGGGGCTCGTGCTCGTGGCGCTCGCGGCGACGGCGGTGCGCGGTCGCGCGAGCCGCCTGAGCCTGTGGCTGCGCGCCGTGGTTATCGCGGCGGGGCTCTCGGTGGGCATCGAGGTGACGCAGTATATCTTCGCGCTGGGCTACAGCGATGTGGACGACGTGCTCTTCAATACCATGGGCGCGGCGATGGGCGCGTGGGCGATGCTGCGCCTTGACCACGAGCGCCAAACCAAGCTGCTGTGGCGCCTGGGCTTCCTCGCTGCGGCACTGCTCGTCATCGTGGTCTGTGGGCTGGTGACCGGAATAATCGGATAGTTACTTAGATGACCTCGAGGCTGCGCAAGACGGGCTCGAAACCCCGAGGTCGTGTCCCTCGATGGATTCTCAGCCGGGGTCGACGAGCGCGCCGGGTGCACACGAGCCCGATCACGGCGACGACGGCGAGGACCAGGATGATGAGGACGCGGGGGTTGAACGAGCTGGAGCGGTGCCCAGAGGACGAAGAGGCAGCGGATGAAGAGCCAGGGGAAAAGATAGAGAAGGAGAGGTGATGGGAGGCCTTTCGGGGAGCTAAAAGGGGCGAGTTTGATCGTCGTCGAAGTCGTCGGGCAAGCCATAGTTCTCTTCGTCGAGATTGAAGAAATCGCGCAGCGTATCCATGTCGAGGTCGTGATGAGTGGGCTCGGTAGATGGGGTAGGGCGCGTGTCGAGCAGGTGCGCTATGCCGGCTTCCTCGTTGAGAAGGCCCTTGTATTCGATGATGCCGCGCAGGTTGTGCAGCTGCCAGCCCACCATGCCGCGGCCGGCCTCGGTGAGACGGAGCGGATCGTCCGGGGCGAGGATGCCGAGCATCTGATAGAGACGAATGGTGCGGTGCACGTTATCGGGGCCCTCGGGGCCGACCTTGGTGGGCACGCCGCTCAGCGGCAGCGGCTCGCCGCGGATGAGCAGGCAGAACAGGAGCGCGGTGCTCACCAAGTCACTATCGTCGTCGCAGAAGGGGAGCATGGTGAAGTAGTCCTCGCCCACCAGACCCGGGTCGCCAAACAGCCGGTTGGTCTCCTCCGCGAGGTTCATGCGTGAGGAGGTCTCCTCGATGTAGTCCATGGACACGAGGAAGTCGTGGAGAATTCCAATGGGCGGCACGGAGGATTCGCGGGAGGCGGTGGCCGCGCCGGGCCAGAAGGCCGCCACGTCGAGCTCTTCGATCAACCGCTTGACCAGCGCGGGACGGAACGCGCCGGTGGAGGTGAGGCGCAGTTCCGAGGTGAGCGTGCGCAGGATGCCGGTAAGGCGGGCGCCGAGGGTGCGCGCGGCGGCATCGGAAAGCTGGGGCAGAGGGAAGTCGAGCTGGAGCTCGGGAAAGGAGTCGAGGAGAATCTCGCGCAGGCCGATGGGATCCTCGAGCCGCGCGGGCATGCGCGGGGTAAAGGGAGTGTCAAAGTCGAGGCCCTCGGGCATGACGTCTTCAACAGAGCTGAGCTCCCGGAGACGATCCGCGATGGTGGGGTGGAAGCACTCCGTGAGCCGCTGGCGCAGCTGGTCGAGCGAGTAATTGGGGAAGATGGACTGGATGGCCTCCCACTGCGTCTGCGGGATGGGAATGCCCGCGAGCAGCTGGCGGACGTCCTCGAGCATGGAGCGCATGCGGTTGCCGTCGCCCACGGCGGTGACAAGATCCGGGCCGGTGGCGTCGATGAGCGCGGGCGTGGCCTGCTGTAGGCGGGTCTCCGAGAGGAACATGAGGTGGATATCCCAATCGCCGACGGAGGGGTGGTAGTCCACGCCAGTGCTGCGGTTCATGAGCGTGTGGAACGCGGGCTCATCGAGGACGTCGAGGATCTCAATGAGACGTTCGCCCACGTGGACATGCCCCGGCGGGGCGGGCTCCAGGCCCAGCGCGGCATGCGCAATGAGCGCGAGCTCGCCCACCGTCACGTCCGGATCCACGCCCACGAGGCGGGAGACTTCAAGGTACTGCGAATCGAGCGAGATGAGCACGCACTGCGCGGGGTACAGGTCCTGATCCATAATGCGAGCCTAAAGCAAGCGGCGCTGCCTCGCCACCGTTACGGCGGCCGTGCGATTATCCACCCCCAACTTGTCATAAATGTGAATGAGGTGCGTCTTAATCGTCGCCTCGGAGACGAAGAATTGCTGTGCGAGCTCGCGGTTGCTCGCGCCCGTGGCCAGGCCTTCCAGAATCTCCCGCTCCCTTCGGCTCAGGGCCTCGCGCGGCTTTCCGATGCGCGCCGCCAGCAGCCCCGCCACCTCCGGCGCGAGCGTGCGTTGGCCCTTGGCTGTCGCCACGATGGCGTCGTGCAGCTTGTCCTCCGGTGCGTCCTTGAGCAGGTAGCCCAGGGCCCCGGCCTCCACGGCGGCGATGACGTCTCCCTCCGTGTCATACGTGGTGAGGATGAGGACGGGGACATCTCCCGCGACCTTCTTGGTGAGCTCGATGCCGTCCGCGTTGGGCATTTGGATATCGCAGACGACGACGTCGACGGCGCTGGCGTCGACGTCCGCGGTGCCGTCCGTGCCTTCCGCGACGACCTCGAGGTCCTCGAAGGAATCCACGATGGCGCGCAGGCCCGCGCGGACCACCGGGTGGTCATCGATGAGCATGACGCGGATGGTCATTGGTTCTCCTTGAGCGGTAGTCGTACGGTGAGGGCGGTCCCGGTGCCTGGGCCAGGGCTAATGTCTAGGCGGCCGCCTAGTTCGGCGACGCGGGCGCGCAGGCCGGGTAACCCGAATCCCTTGTTGTTCGTCGTGGCGAAGCCACGACCATCGTCGACGACGTCGAGCGTCGCTTCGTCCTCGAAGACTCCGAGGGTGACCACCGCGCGCTGGGCGTGGGCGTGCTTGGCGACGTTGCTCAGCCCCTCCCGGGCGGCGCGCTCGAGGCAGGAGCTCATCTTGTCCGGCAGCTTTCTGGTGGTGTCACCGGTTTCGACGAGCTCGAAGTGGGTGTCTTCCCCGAGCGTGCGCGCCCGCTCGTTCTGCGCCTCGACGAGGGCCTCGAGCGCCGTGGTGAGCTGCGGCGGCGCCGCCAAGTCCTGCACCAGCTTCCGCGTCTCCTGGAGCGAGTCCTGGGCGACCGTCGCGATGGTCTTGAGGTGCCCCGAAGGATCCGCCGCGTTCTTCCCAGCGCGGGCCATGAGCACGATGGAGCCCAGACCTTGGGCCACCGTGTCGTGGATTTCACGCGAAAGCCGGGCGCGTTCCGCGAGCCGTCCGGCGAGGTTTTCGCTGCGTGCGAGTTCCTCCTGGGTCGCTCGCAGCTCCTCCGCGAGCGCGCGGTAGCGCAGCGCCTCGTCGCGCAGCGCCACGTACGCGTAGTAAAACGCGATGGCGAAGACGGTGCCGATGGCCGGACCCACCGCCGCCGCGACGGTCCACTGGTCTGGGTAGCGCCACGCCGGGATGAGCGCCGCGCCGGCCCAGAGACAGACTGTGGAGACGAGCCCCGGCGCGCGTGGCAGTCCGTGGAGGAACAAGAAGAGCAGCGGAAACTCAAGCCACATGAAGTCCCGGGCGTGGACCATGAGTCCAATCCACAGGATCGTGATGAGCGCGAGCCACCAGTATGCGGCGCGCCGGGTGGGTGGGCGCTTGACGGTGCCCCATACGTAGATGATCCCCAGCGTGATGGCGAGGCCGCAGACCCGCGCATCCAGGTCACCGTCCCCGGCAGCGCGCACGACGCCGAAGGCGAGCAGTAGCGCGAACATGGTGTGCAGCCCCACGCGCAGGCTGCCTAGCACTGTGCCCAAGTTGATAGATCTCACGTCCCTCAACGCTAGCGTGCCCGCGGCGGACGCGGAATCAACCGACCGGTTGATTCCGAAATCAACGCCGCTCCCGATGTATCCGTTGCTGCTGCGCAGGAGGATAAAAGTATGTTCCTTGCACTTCGTGAATTACGCGCCGCCCGTGGCCGCGTGACGCTCATGGGTGGCACCGTTGCACTCATTACGCTGCTGCTCATCATGCTCACCGGCCTGACCGGCGGCCTGTCCAAAGAAAATACCTCCGCCCTCGACTCCCTCGACCCGGCT
>NHCFD04200__coassemble_721_pt1 | contig 9401 bp, 8 predicted proteins | sample NHCFD04200__metabat2_high_PE_023 | metagenome-assembled genome bin NHCFD04200
ATCATCGCCATCACCACCGCCACCGTCGCCGTCCTTACCGCGGGTGGGGCAGCGATTGCCACGGGCGCGAACGAGACCCCCGCCATGACTGCTGGCACGGAGGATATCCTCAAGCCTGGCATGGAGATGACGTTTACCGCGACGTGCCCCGATAACAGCACACGCGCGGACCTCACCACGAGCTTCGGTGCCCACGCCGTCCTGCAGCCGGCGGCAGATGCTGGCTACCTCATGGGCCAGATTACCGCGCCGGAGCAGATTGGCCCCGGCCCGGCTGACGGCTACCACACGTACACTGTTACCTGCGAGAACGGAGCGACGATCACCGCGCGCTTCGCCGACGCCGGCAACGGCACGGCCCAGACGGCCCGCAGCTAAACCGCACAAGCGGCCACCGGCTACACCGCTCACGCGGCCGACAGCTCACGCCGCGACAACATCATAGGTACACCCCAAGACAGCAGTCAGTGTCCGTCACCTATCTCCCCGCCGCGCGCCGGAAAGCCTTTAGCGAGGCTTTCCGGGCGCATTACCCTGCCGTGCGCGCGTTCTTTGCGCGCCGCGCGCCCGCCGAGCACGTCGAGGAGTTCACCGCCGACGTCTTCGAGCGCGCTTGGGTCAACTTCGACCAGATTGAAGGCAGCGTCCTCCCGTGGCTCTACGGCGTCGCCCGCAACGTCGTGCGCGAGCACTATCGCACGCAAGGGCGCCGTCCGCGGCTCGTGGATCTCGAGCAGCCGGAGGCGGATCCCCAGGCCGAGGATTTTGCGAGCCACAGCGATCTGAACCTCGATATCAACCGTGCGCTGCTTACTCTCAGTCCCGCTGAGCGTGAGATCCTCACCCTCCACGCGTGGGAGGGCCTCACGCCAGCCGAGCTCGCCGAGGTCCTCGATCTCACTCCCACGAACGCCCGCGTGCGTCTTCACCGCGCACCAGCCTCGCCCGCGCCCTCGACAGCGCTGGCTCCCATTAAGGATAACCGTCATGAACGATCCTCTCGCCCACCTCGCTGCGGCTAACCCCGACCCCGACGAGTCGCTCACGCCCGAACAGCAGGAGCGCGCCGACGCCCTCCTGGAACGTCTCACACAACCTGCCCAGAAGAAGCGCCGTCCCCTCCTCGTCGCTGCCGCGGCCGTCGCGGTGCTTGCCCTCGGCGTCGCCGTCATTCCGGGCTTGAGCAATAACGCCACGCCCCAGGCGACGGCGGAGGAGGTGCTCGCGCAGGCGGGGGCGGCATCGGCAAGCCGGGCGGACGCCCCGGACCTCGGCCAGGAGTACATGAAGCGCACGGACAGCGACGGCCAGGCCACCGTCACCACGGAATACGAGGTCCACGCCGGCCAGCTGCGCCAGGACACTCGCACCGAGGGCACCTCCGCCGCGCTCGCGGACTTCGACCCCTCGCCCCGCATCACGCTCGCCCAGCTTGCCGATGCCCCCTCCGCCGACGCCCTGCGCGACCTCGCCGTCGCCACGTATGGCGACGCCGCGCTCGGCTCGCTCCAGCTGCTTCTACACCCAGGGCTGACCTCCGCGCAGCAGAAGCTCGTCTATGACAACCTCGCGGCGGCCGGCGGCAACGAGCTGGGCAGCGCGGACATCACGGCGGGCGAGGACTCGCTCGTCACCGTCTACCGCGACGCGGACCACGTGAGCTTCAGCGTCGTGCCGTCCACTGGCCAGATCGTCGAGGTCCACGGTCTCGTCGCCCCGGACGTCACCACCCGCGTCGAGGCCACGGCCATTCTGGGCTGCGTCGCCGCGACCGGCCTCGAGGGCCCCGAAAAGATTTCGCTTGCCTGCGCGGACAACAACTACCTCGTTCGTAACCTCGAGTGGTTGAACTGGGGTGCCGCCTCCGCCCGCGCGGAAGGCACGGCCTTTATCAACGACTGTGACCCCAACTGCGCGGACTCTGGCTTCACGCAGCTGCCCGTTACCGTCACTGTGCGCGAGCTCCAGGAGTGCGGCTACAACGCGAAGCTCTACTCCAAGCTCGACGTCGGCTACGCGGACGAGCCTGCGCGCAACGAGACCTTCGACATCGGCTGCGACCACGAGCTTATGAATTAACCGCGGGCGCCGTGAAGGCTAGCGTGCGAGCTTGCCGGGCAGCTGGCGCAGGATATTGTCGATTTCCTTCCATGCGGTCGCGCGCGACTCCTTCTCAGGGAAGTTCGAGGCTCGCAGGCCCAAATACGCAATCCGATCGGCTGCGTGGTTGAGCGGGTCGCCCGCATGCCCGAGCACGCGGCCGATGGTCGCCTTGCCCTGCTTGTTGAAGTCCCGCCACGCCTGCTGGAAGCGCGAACGTGCGCCCGAGGAGACGCCGCGCCATGTGCGGCGCGACTTCGCGCCGCGTCCGCCGGCCAGGATATTGTCCACGGCCTCGAGTGCCGCGACGGAATCTGACTCGATGATGACGCGCTCGAAGCCGTTCTTCAGCGCGTACTTGAGCGCGAGCGTGATGGTCTCCAGCTCGAGTTCGTCCGTGCCTGCCTTCGTCATGCGCGTGCGCAGCTGGTAGTCGCCATTGGAGGCGACGAAGCACATCGCGCCCTTAGACAGCGTGTCCGAGGACGCGTCCGTCGCAATGCGCACCTGCTGGCCCCGGCCCGCGAAGCGCGAGCGGTTGGGGAGCCAATGCGTGGGCGGCGCCTCGACCGCCGGCGCCTTCTTGGCGGGGCGCTCGCCTTCCTTCTTCGAGCGGCGCACGGCCTGGGCCTCATGCTGCTTGCGCAGTCCGCGTGCCCGGTTGCCCGCTTTATTCTCGTCCGCGAACGAGCCGGTGACGAGGTAGCCCGCCCGGCGGATGCGCGTGCCCAGCGCCGCCTGACGGCGTCCCACCACGACCCAGATGGGCTTGGGAACGCCTTTCACCGCGCGCTCGAATTCGGCGAAGACCTGGGGGTAGGGGTCCGCGTCCATCGTCTTGCCGGCGCGCACGAAGCGGCGCTTGCCACCCGCCTCGACCGCGATGACCCAACCGTAGAGCTTGCCGTGTGGTGCCGACTTCCAAGGGATATCCCACAGTGCGATGGCCACGTGGGTGCGCGCGGAGATCATCTCTTGGGTGACCTTGCGCGTGGCGTAGGTGCGCGAGGACTTGCCCATGAGGGTGGTGATATCGATCGCGTCCTTTTTTGCCATGCCTCTAAGTTAATCGCACCGCGCCCGCCTGCGCGATTCAGGTCCGCGTCCCCGCTGCGCACCCTGGTTCTCGGCGCAGCGGGGGAGTGGCCCGCCCCACCCTATTTACAGATTGTTGAACAAACCTCTATGATGATCGGCATCACACACCGCTGCGACCCTCATCACTCAAAGGAGCCCATCGTGAGCACGGAAACAACGGCAACGCCCGTCCAGAAGAATCCGCCCAAGGGCATCGGCGCCATGGCCGGCGCCATGTTCCTCATGGCCACCTCGGCCATCGGCCCGGGCTTCCTCACCCAGACCTCGGTCTTTACCGTCCAAATGGGCGCTGCCTTCGCGTTTGCCATACTCCTGTCGATCCTCGTCGACATCGCGGTGCAGCTCAACGTCTGGCGCGTCCTCGCCGTCTCCGGCCTGCGCGCCAACGAGCTGGGCAACACCGTCCTGCCGGGCCTTGGCTGGGTCATGGCGGTCTTCGTCTTCATCGGTGGCCTCGTCTTCAACATCGGCAATATCGCCGGCGCGGGCCTGGGCGTCAACGCCATGCTCGGCATCGACGCGCGCTGGGGCGGCATCATCGCCGCAGCCATCGCCGTGTTCATCTTCCTGTCCAAGCGCGCGGGTGTGGCTCTCGACCGTCTTGTTGCCGCGCTCGGCGCCATCATGATCCTGCTCATGCTCTACGTCGCCATCGTCTCCCAGCCGCCGGTCGGCGAGGCCTTGAAGAATACGTTCCTGCCCGAGGAGATTGACTTCTTCGTCATCACCACCCTCGTGGGCGGCACTGTGGGCGGCTACATCACGTTCGCTGGCGCCCACCGCCTTATCGACTCCGGCCTCACCGGCCCGGAGAACATCAAGAACATCACGCAGACGTCCGTGTGGGGCATCATCATCACCGGCATCATGCGCGTCCTGCTCTTCCTCGCCATCCTCGGCGTGGTCGCCACCGGCGTGACCCTCTCCAAGGAGAACACGGCTGCGGACGCCTTCTTCCAGGCCGCCGGCCAGTTCGGCCTCCGCGCCTTCGGCGTTGTCCTCTTCGCCGCGGGCCTGTCCTCGGTCATCGGTGCCTCCTACACCTCCATCTCCTTCGTCACCACGCAGCAGGTAGCCCCGCGTACTCGCAACTTCCTGACGGTCGCCTTCATCGTCGTGTGTACCGTCGCGTTCGCCATCATGAACTCCGCTCCGCAGGAGCTCCTCATCTTCGCCGGTGCCTTCAATGGTCTTATCCTTCCCATCGGCTTTGCCGTCGTCATGTGGGTCGCCTGGCGCCGCCGCGACCTGCTGGGCGGTTACAAGTACCCCACGTGGCTCCTGGGCACCGGTGTGCTGGCCTGGCTGCTCACCATCTTCATCGGCGTCAAGGCCTTCTCCGGCATCACGGGGCTGTGGGCATAATGATGACTCCCGAGGAGGTTCGCGCCGCAGCACGCACCCAGGCGCTCACCACGACAGCGGGCCTGGCGCGCGGCTACATGCAAGCCAATCTACTTGCCGTGCCCCAGGAATACGCCTTCGATTTCCTGCTCTTCGCGCAGCGCAACCCGAAGCCGTGCCCCATCGTGGGCGTGCTCGAGGCAGGGCAGTATTCCTCCGAGCTCCTGCCCGGCGGCGACATCCGGACCGATATCCCCGGCTACCGCGTCTTCCGTGACGGCGAGCTCATCGCCGAGCCTTCCGATGCCACCGCCTACTGGTCCCAGGACATGGTCGCGTTCCTTATCGGTTGTTCCTTTACCTTTGAGATGGCTCTCCTCGACAACGGCGTGCCCGTTGCGCACATCGAGCAGGGCCGCAACGTGCCCATGTACCGCACGACCATCCCCACGACCCAGGCGGGTGTGTTCTCCGGACCCATGGTCGTGTCCATGCGTCCCATCCCGGCCGGCCAGGTCGCCGACGCGGTGCGCATTACCTCGCGCTTCCCGTCCGTTCACGGCGCGCCCGTGCACGTGGGCGACCCGGCCGCCATCGGAATTGCGGACCTCACGCAGCCAGACTTCGGCGAGGCCGTCGATATCCCAGCGGGCACCGTGCCGGTCTTTTGGGCGTGTGGCGTGACTCCGCAGGCCATCGTCATGGAGTCCAAGCCGAGCCTGGCGATTACGCACCAGCCTGGCAGGATGCTCGTGACCAACGCGCGGGACCTCGAATACCAGGTGCCGTAGTACAGGGCTCGTTGCCTCAACGCGTGAAAAATCGGCGCAGGTTTGGGCGATTGTTGGCAGTGCGAGCTAGTCGAGTACGGCGAGGATCTTGTCGAGCGTGCCCAGCAGCGTCGCGCGGGAAAGCTCCGCGGCGTCCTCGCGCTTGCCCTCGGCAATGAGCGTGGCGAGCTCCACGTTGCCGTCGATGTGGGAGGCGTGGAGATCGGGGTAGCGGGGGATGACGCGCAGGAAGCTCAGACGCATGCGGGCGAGCAGGTTGGACATCTCGCGGTCGAGCGAGACGCTGCCCAGGCTCGCCACGAGCGCACGGTGGAAGCGCTGGTTGATATTCGACACCATTGCGTGGCCGGGCTCGTCCAGGTGCTCGCGCGCCGAGGTTGTGAGCGTGACTAGTGCGCCGGGGTCGTCGAACGTCCCCCACCGCACGCCAGCGGGTTCGAGGGCCGCGCGGGCCAGGTAAAGATCGCGCACGAAGTCTACGTCCGGGATAGCGAGGAAGACGCCGCGGTTGGGCTTGCGGTGGACCAAGCCTTGTGCGCCGAGCATGGCGAAAGCCTCGCGCAGGGTATTGCGCGAGCAATCGAAGCGTTCGGTGGCGCGGATTTCGCTGAGCTGTTGGCCAGGCTCGAACTCGCCATCGGAGATAGCCTCGCGCAGGGCAGAGGTCACGGTGTCAGCAAGCATGCGTTTGACCTTACTCTACGACGACGGAGTCCGAGCCTGGATTCACCGACTTAGGCGATGGTGGCGATGACCGTGCTGGGCGTAAGCTTGTCTCCCGGCTTCGCCTGGAGCGTGATGGTGCCGGTGTGTGGGGCCTTGATGGTGGATTCCATCTTCATGGCCTCGACCGTGGCGATGACGTCGCCCTCGCTGACCTGCGCGCCGTTGGCGACGTGCCAGTCCACGAGGTTGGCCTGGAAGGGGCTGGTGACGGCGCCCTCGTCGGTGGGGCCGGCGCCGGTAGACGGTGCGGAGGAGGGGGCATCGGAAGGCGCGGTGAACAGCTCGGCGGGGAAGCCGATGTTGACGATCTTGCCGTCGATCTCCACGGCGACGGTGCGGCGCTGGGCGTAGATGGACTCCACCGGCGCGGACTGCACGGCGCCGCCCGGGCGGTAGTTGTGGTCAACCCAGTCGGTGTAGACGCCCTTGCCGGAGTCGAGGTTCACGAGGGCGGGCTCGTGGACCAAGTCGCGGTGGAAGGGGAGCACGGTGCGCACGCCGTTGATGGTGAACTCCGTGAGTGCCTGCTGCGCGCGGCGCAGAGCGACCTCGCGCGTCGGGCCCCACACGATGAGCTTGGCGATGAGCGAGTCGTAGTACGGCGGCACGATGGAGCCGGAGCGCACGGCGGCGTCGACGCGGATGCCGGGGCCGGTGGGCGGATCAAAGGCGACGATGGTGCCAGGGCAGGGCGCAAAGCCGTTGAGGATGTCCTCGGCGTTGATGCGGAACTCGAAGGCGTGGCCGTGGGAGGCGGGATCCTGCGTCAGCGAGAGTTCCTCGCCCGCGGCGACGCGGAATTGCTCGGCGATGATGTCGACGCCGGTGACGGCTTCGGTGACGGGGTGTTCGACCTGGACGCGGGTGTTGACCTCGAGGAAGGAGATGGTGCCGTCCTCAGAGACGATGTACTCGACGGTGCCGGCGCCGGTGTAGCCGACCTTCTGGCAGATGGCGCGGGCGCCCTCGATGATGCCCTTGCGCTGGGCGTCAGTCAGCCCCGGGGCCGGGGCTTCCTCGACGAGCTTTTGGAAGCGGCGTTGCGTGGAGCAGTCGCGCGTGCCGAGCACGATGACGTTGCCGTGGGAATCCGCGATGACCTGGGCCTCGACGTGGCGCGGGTGGGTGAGGAATTTCTCGACGTAGCACTCGGCGCGGCCGAAGGCCTCGCGGGCCTCGCGGCCGGCGGAGTTGAAGGCGCCCTCGATGTCCTCGAGATCGTCGACGACCTTGAGGCCGCGTCCGCCGCCGCCGTAGGCCGCCTTTATCGCAATCGGCAGGCCATGTTCCTGGGCAAACGCTCGGGCTTCCTGCCAGTCGTCAATGGGATCGGAGGTGCCCGGTGCCAGCGGCGCGCCGACTTCCTCGGCGACGCGGCGGGCCGCAATCTTATCGCCGAGCAGATCGATGGCGTCCGGGGACGGGCCGACCCAGGTCAGGCCGGCGCCGGTGACGGCGCGGGCGAACTCGGAGTTCTCCGACAGGAAGCCGTAGCCCGGGTGGACGGCGTCCGCGCCAGCGCGCACCGCGATATCGAGGATGGCGGGGACGTTCATGTACGTATCCGCCGCGGTGTTGCCCGGTAGGGCGTAGGCCTCGTCCGCGACCTGCGTGTGCAGGGCACCGGCGTCAGCCTCGGAGTAGATGGCGATGGACTTCATGCCAAGGTCGCGGGCGGTGCGCGCAATACGCACGGCGATCTCGCCGCGGTTAGCGATGAGCACGGTCTGAATCTTCATGTTCTTTACTTCTCCACAATCTCGAAGCGGACGCGGGCCCCCGGCGGGAGCTGGGCCGCGATATCAATGTCTTCTTCTAGTACCGTCGCCACGACGGGGTAGCCGCCGGTGACGGCGTGGTCGCGCAGGAAGACCACGGGTTTGCCGTTAGGCGGAATCTGGACAGAACCCGCGACCATGCCCTCGGAGGGCAGCTCCTCGTAGCGGTTGCGCTCGAGGGTGACCTCGGAGTCGAGGCGCAGGCCCACGCGGTTGGAATCCGGCGTGACGGTCCATTCGGTCTCCGTGAAGGCGTGCACGGCGTCGGCCGGGAACCAGTCGTCGCGCGGGCCGAGCACGCAGCGCAGGCGGCCGACGGTGCGGCCGTTCTCCTCGGTGACGCGCAGCGGGTTGGCCAGCTGCGCGTCCGTCATGGCCATGGAGCGCGGCAGCACGCCGATGACGTCGCCCGCATGGACGGGGTCTGGGCCGAGGCCGGAGAGGATATCTGTGGCGGACGAGCCGAGCTCGGCATCGGCGACGATGCCGCCGCGTACCGCGATGTAGGAGCGTAGGCCCAGCGTCGCGTTGTCGATGGTGAGCGTCTGGCCCGCCGTGACGAGCACGGGGCGGGCGAGGTGGACCGGCATGGTGCCGAGCCGCACGCGGGCGACGGCGCCGGTGACGCCCACGACGGTATCGGTGAGCGCACGCACCGTGAGCCCGCCAATGTTTTCGAGCACCGTCGCACCGCGGGGGTTGCCCACCGCGATATTGGCCGTCGCTGCGGCCGCGCGGTCCGCCGCACCCGAGGGCGTGACGCCCAAGTTGCCGCGGCCTGGGCGACCGAGGTCCTGGAAGAGCGTGAGCAGGCCAGAGTCGACGACCTCGAGGCGCGGCAGGCGCGCCGGGGCGCCGGCGTGGCGCGACGTATCCGGCAGCAACTCCGGAAGCTGCGACACCGCGCGGTAGCGCACGCGGTCGCCGGGCTGGACGAGTGCGGGCGGCTGCGCCTGGGACTGCCACATGGGCGTCGTGGTGGTGCCGAGTAGTTGCCAGCCGCCGGGGGAGACGCGCGGGTAGACGGCCGAGAAGTCACCCGCGATGCCCACCGCGCCGGCGGGGACGGCGGTGCGGGGCGTGGCGCGACGGGGCATCGCCAGGCTGCGGCCCGGGTCGGCCGGCGCACAGTAGGTAAAGCCGGGCGCGAAGCCGCCGAACGCGGCGGTCCACTCGGTGGAAGTGTGCCACTCGATGAGCTCGTCCGGGGTCATGCCCGCGAGCTGCGCGGTCTCTTCCACGTCCTCGCCGTTGTAGAGGACGTCGATTTCCACGGTGCGCGGCTCGGCGGTGGCGCGTGCGGCGGGCTCAAAGCTCGGAAGGAAGCGCGCGGCCTCGGCGGCGGCGTTGGGGGTTTCGAAAGTCAGTAGAAGCGTGGTCGCGGCGGCAATGCAGTCCACCTGGTCGCGCAGAGGCTCAAACTCGAGTGCACCATGCCACGTCATGACCTGGTCCAAGCCGTCTAAGTCGATGAGCAGCGCGCGCGTACCCACGGGATGGATACGCATTAGATGAAGCTCCGCACATCGATGCCCTTATTCTTGAGCGTCGCCACAACGCTGCG
>NHCFD04200__coassemble_741_pt1 | contig 9183 bp, 6 predicted proteins | sample NHCFD04200__metabat2_high_PE_023 | metagenome-assembled genome bin NHCFD04200
CTATCTACGTCGCTGGCGTGGGTCAGCACCAGATGTGGTCGGCGCAGTTCATCGACTTCGAGAATCCGCGCTCGTGGATCAACTCGGGAGGTGCGGGCACGATGGGCTATTCGGTGCCAGCGGCACTTGGCGCCAAGGCCGCCATGCCGGAGAAGGAAGTCTGGGCAATCGACGGTGACGGCTGTTTCCAAATGACGAATCAGGAACTCGCCACCGCCGCGGTGGAAGGCTTCCCGCTCAAGGTTGCCGTGGTTAATAACGGCAACTTGGGCATGGTTCGCCAGTGGCAAACTCTCTTCTTCGACGAGCACTACTCGCATACCAAGCTGCGCGAGGCCGACCATTACCTGCCGGATTTTGTGAAGTTGGCGGAAGCTTTGGGCTGCGAAGCGATTCGCGTGACGACTGAGGATGAGGTCGTGCCCGCTATTGAGCGCGCCCGCGCCATTAACGACCGCCCCGTTGTCATCGACTTCATTGTCGGCGAGGACGCACAGGTGTGGCCGATGATTGCGGGTGGAGCTTCGAACGAGGAGATTCAGTACGCGCTGGGACTGCGACCGCTTTTTGATGACAACACGTCCGCGGCGGAAGAGCCCGCCGAAATCCACGAGGCCCTGGAGGAGGCTTAAATACCATGGCAGCAACCGATATCACTCGCCACACCCTCTCCGTCCTCGTGCAGGACGTGGAAGGCATCATCTCCCGCGTCACCGGCATGTTCTCCCGTCGCGGCTACAACCTCATCTCTCTTGTGTCAGCGAAGACGGAGGTGGAGGGCATCAACCGCCTCACCATCGTCGTCGATGCGAATGACATCGTGACGGAGCAGGTGACCAAGCAGCTCAACAAGCTCATCCACGTCCTCAAGGTCGTGGAGCTCGATGAGGAGACCACTATTTCGCGCGCGATCATGCTCGTGAAGGTCTCGGCTAATAACGACAACCGCGCGCAGGTCGTCGGTGCGGTCGACATCTTCCGTGCCCGCGTTGTCGACGTCGCTCCCGAGTCTGTCGTCATCGAGGCGACGGGCACGCCGGGCAAGCTGCGTGCGCTGCTGGACGTGCTCGAGCCCTTTGGTATTCGCGAGCTCATTCAGTCCGGACGCGTCGCATTGGGCCGCGGTCCGAAGTCGATGGCGCCCACGAAATAACCTTAATTTTCCCACCGATTGAGACAAATTGAGAAAATTGTCTCAAACAACGAACACTTTTCGTCTATCGTGTGCTAGAAATAGAGACAGCACCCGCACGAAAATATCAGAGTAAGGATTGACACTCATGGCAATTGAGACGTTCTACGACGCAGATGCAGATCTGTCCATCATCCAGGGCCGCAAGGTCGCCATCATCGGCTACGGCTCCCAGGGTCACGCCCACGCGCAGAACCTGCGCGACTCTGGCGTTGAGGTTGCTGTCGGTCTGCGTGAAGGCTCCAAGTCTCGCGTGAAGGCAGAAGAGGCCGGCTTCAAGGTTCTCACCAACGCGGAGGCCGCCAAGTGGGCCGACGTCATCATGCTGCTGGCTCCGGATACTTCCCAGGCGCAGATCTTCACCGAGGACATTGAGCCCAACCTGGAGGCGGGCAACGCCCTGTTCTTCGGCCACGGCCTCAATATCCACTTCGAGCTCATCAAGCCGGCTGCTGACATCACCGTCGGCATGGTTGCGCCAAAGGGGCCGGGCCACCTCGTCCGTCGCCAGTTTGTTGACGGCAAGGGCGTTCCTTGCCTCATCGCTACTGCGCAGGACCCGAAGGGTGAGGGCCACGACCTGTCCCTGTCCTACGCCGCTGCTATCGGTGGCGCCCGCGCGGGCGTCATCCCCACCACCTTCAAGGCGGAGACCGAGACTGACCTCTTCGGCGAGCAGGTTGTCCTCTGCGGTGGCCTGGAGTACCTCATCATGGGCGGCTTCGAGACCCTCGTTGAGGCTGGCTACGAGCCGGAGATGGCCTACTTCGAGTGCCTGCACGAGATGAAACTCATCGTCGACCTCATCTTCGAGGGCGGCCTGGCCAATATGAACTACTCCATCTCTGATACCGCTGAGTTCGGTGGCTACGTCTCCGGCCCGCGCATCATCGATGACTCTGTCAAGGCTCGCATGAAGGACGTCCTCAAGGACATCCAGGACGGCACCTTCGTCAAGCGCCTCGTCGCCAACATCGAGGGTGGCAACAAGGAGCTCGAGGGCATGCGCGCTGAGGTCTCCAACCACCCGATTGAGAAGACTGGCTCCACGCTTCGCGACATGATGAGCTGGGTTAAGGTCGACGCTCGCGAGCAGACCGCTTAAGATCTTCGCCCTCAAGCCCTCCTGCAGTAAACGCAGGAGGGCTTTTGCATGGCTGCTTTTGGCTCCGTTTGTGTGAGATATGCCCTGGGATCGCTTTTATACGGGCGGGCGTTCCCTTTGCGGGGTATCCTCGGTCACATGGGTTTTACAACGCCAAGCTTTGATCTCACCGACCTGTTCGCCCGCATCGAGCGCGGCGATATTCAGTTGCCCGATTTCCAGCGTCACTACGCCTGGGATGAAGATCGCATCCGCTCGCTCATCGTCACCGTCCTGCGCGGTTACCCGGTGGGCGCGCTCATGGTGCTCGATACTCGTAACGAGCCCATGCGTTTCCGTCCGCGCCCGCTCACCGGTGCGCCGAATACCGGCGTGAACCCGGGCCTGTTGCTCCTCGATGGCCAGCAGCGCCTCACCACGTTGTACCACTGCTTCCGCGGCGAAGGCCGGGTCAATACCAAGGACTTCCGCAATAAGAAGATCACCCGCACCTTCTACGTCGATGTGCGCAAGGCCGTCGCCAACGAGCTCATGCCGGACGAGGCCGTGTTCGCGGTGAATCAGGATGGCATGATGCGCTCGCACTTCGGCCCGGACCTGGAGCGCATCCCGGACCGCGCCACCGCGCTGGAGGCTGGCTGCATTCCGGTCGCCGATCTCCTCTTTGAGGACGGCACCAAGGCCCTCTTCGAGTTGGCTGCCTCCGGCGACGCCGAGCTTGCCGATGCCGCCGTGGCGTTCCACAACCGCATCCTCCGCCCGCTTGCAGGCTACGACATCCCGATCATCCGCCTGTCCCGCGAGACCGAGCGTGCTGGTGTGGGCCAGGTCTTCGCCCAGGCGAATAGCTCCGGCCTGCAGATGGATGTCTTCGATCTGCTCACCGCGGTCTTCGCCAGCGAGGATGAGAACTTCCACTTGGCGGATGACTGGGCCGAGACCGAGAAGCTGCTGCGTCGCCACGGCGCGCTCGACGCCATCGGGCGCACGGAGTTCCTCTCTGCCGTCTCTCTGCTCGCGACCTCGCTGCGCGGACATGCCTCCGGCACGCGCGAAGATATCCTGTCGCTGTCCCTGCCGGAGTACAAGGACGCGACGAAGACGCTACGCGTGACCATGGCGGAGGTCGCCTCCTTCCTGTCCGAGCGCTGCATTTTGAGCCACGAGCAGGTGCCGTTCTCCAAGCAGATCGTACCGCTGTCCGTCATCCTTGCGCGCCTCGTCTCCGAGCCCGGAGCGTTGTCCACGCAAGAGGCGTGGGACAAGATCAACCGCTGGTTCTGGTCTGGCGTCTTTGGCGAGCTCTACGGTTCTTCCGCCGTGGCGCAGCGCTCCGGCCGCGACGTCGACGAGGTCGTCGCCTGGGTGCTGGGTACCACGGACGTAGAGCCGAAGACCGTGCGTGACACTGACTTCCGCGAATCCCGCCTGCTGTCTGCCGATTCCACGACGGGCATCTTCAAGGCGCTCGACGCGCTGCTCATGGCCCGCGGCGCCCGCGACTGGCGCACCGGCCGCGTCTTCGACAAGAACTCCTTTGCCGAGCTCAATCCGGGTTTCTTCCCAGTCTTCCCGCTCGCCTGGTGCGAGAAGAACGGCGTCGATCCCGTCCTCGCGGCGTCCGTGCTCAACCGTACGCCCATGGGCAAGCGCACCGAGGTCGTCCTCGAGGGACGCTCGCCGCAGCGCTACCTGCCGCGCCTGCAGTCCAAGTCCATCCTCGACGACGCTGATTTCGACGCCGTCCTCGCCTCGCACGAGATCGACCCGATGACGCTCCACACCTCGAATTGGGAAGGCTTCTTCGCCGACCGCCGCGAGCGTTTCATTGGCATGATTGAGTACGCCATCGGCAAGCCGGTCATCCGCGACGTGAACGAAAACGACCTAGGCGGCGGTGACGAGGGCCCGAATGCCTTCGTGCGGTAGATTTCTCGCCGCCTGCGCCTGCACGCTGCTCCTCGCGGGCTGCGCGCAGGACGCGCACGTAGCTGTGCCCACGAATATCACGGAATTGCCGGACTCGGCGATCAATCTCGACCAGGCCCGCGCACAAAACGTCAACGGCTTCGTGTCGAAGGATTTTGAGGGACACATCAGCGTGCTCAAGGACGCGACGGGCGTCGACGCCGTGCGCACTTTCTTCCCCGACTCGGAATCGCTCATTATTGCAGAAGATTCCGATGCCGCCGCGCTGCGCGCCGCCTCCCTGTCCGTCGCTCAGCACGTACCCATGGTGACGTATGCGGAAGACGCGCGCACGGATATCGTGGCGCTCATCAGCGAGCTGGGGGTCTCGCGCATCGTCCTCGTCGGCGACGTGCCGCTGGCGTCCAACACGGCCGGTTCCCTGACCGTCATCAAGGACAATGGGTTCACCCGCGCGATGGGGGAGTTCACCGCCTTCGAGTTCACGAGCCAGGTCATTGCGGACCCGCAGCGCATGGTCGCCGCGGTTGCCAACCTCGATAGTGCGAAGCGCATCGAGCTCAAGGCAGCGTGGCAGCCGCTCACGCGCTACGAGGACATCAAGCGCGTCAAGCCGCTGCCTGCGCAATCGCGCCGCGACGCCCAGATGTCGCCGATTGTTGTCGCGACGCCCACGACGCCCATTGCCGCGGTCGCGAATGCCGTGGCCTTCGGCGCATCCGTGCGCGTCATGCCCTCGGGCGACCCGACCGCGTCGAAAGCGGCGTACGCGATGGTGGCGGGTCTAGAAAACGGCCCGCTCGTGGCGTTGGGCAGCGATTTCGGGGATGCCAGCCTATTGTCTGACCGAATTGGACAAGGCTGGCATGAATAGATTACAATTCGGCGTATCTTATACACCCCACTGACATTTCCCTCAAGGGAAAAGAAGGAAAGTAATGTCGAAGCCGGTAGTCCTCATCGCTGACAAGCTCGCTCAGTCCACCGTGACTGCACTGGGAGAGGAGGTGGAGGTCCGCTGGGTCGACGGTCCCAACCGTGCCGAGCTCCTTGCCGCCGTTCCGGAGGCTGAGGCGCTGCTCGTTCGCTCCGCCACCACGGTCGATGAGGAAGTCCTCGCCGCCGCGACGAATCTCAAGATCGTCGGCCGTGCCGGCGTGGGTCTCGACAATGTTGATATCCCGGCTGCCACCGCGCGCGGCGTCATGGTCGTCAACGCTCCGACCTCCAACATCCACTCCGCTTGCGAGCACGCCATCGCGCTGCTCATGGCCACCGCCCGTCAGATTCCTTCGGCTGACGCCTCCCTCCGCGGTGCCGAGTGGAAGCGTTCCTCCTTCAAAGGCGTGGAAATCTACGGCAAGACCGTCGGCATCGTCGGCTTCGGACACATTGGCCAGCTCTTCGCACAGCGCCTTGCCGCGTTCGAGACCACCATCATTGCCTACGATCCGTACGCGAACCCGGCCCGCGCCGCCGCCCTGGGCGTCGAGCTCGTCGAGCTCGAAGACCTTATGGCGCGCGCTGACTTCGTGACCATCCACCTGCCGAAGACCCCGGAGACCGCAGGCATGTTCGACGCGAAGCTGCTGGCCAAGGCGAAGGAAGGCCAGATCCTCATCAATGCCGCCCGCGGCGGTCTCGTCGATGAGCAGGCTCTTGCAGACTCCATCAAGGCTGGCCACCACCGCGGCGCCGGCTTCGACGTCTACGCCACCGAGCCCTGCACCGACTCGCCGCTCTTCGCGCTGCCGCAGGTCACGGTCACCCCGCACCTGGGCGCGTCGACCGTCGAGGCGCAGGATCGTGCCGGTACCGACGTCGCTGCCTCCGTACTCAAGGCCCTCAACGGCGAGTTCGTTGCGGACGCCGTCAACGTCCAGGGCGGCCGCGTCGGCGAAGAGGTCGCCGGCTGGCTCGAGATTGCCCGCAAGCTCGGTCTCACCGCTGGTGCGCTGCTTGACAAGGCACCGGTCGCCATCGAGGTCGAGGCCTGCGGCGAGCTGTCCACCGAGGACGTCGAGGCCCTGGGCCTGTCTGCCGTCCGCGGCCTGTTCTCCCGCGTCGTCTCCGAGCCGGTCACCTTCGTCAACGCCATGCAGATCGCAGAGACCCGCGGCGTCGACGTCTCCGTGCGCACCAACGCCGAGTCCAAGGGCCACCGTTCCTCGCTGCGCGTGAAGGTCATTGCCGCCGACGGCGACTCCTCGCAACTCACCGGCGCTCTCACCGGCATCGACGGCGTCGAGAAGTTCGTTCGCATCAACGGCCGCGGCGTCGACATGCGCGCTACCGGCCGCAACATCTTCTTCCGCTACGCGGACAAGCCGGGCGCACTGGGCACTGTCGGTACCGCGCTGGGTGCCGAGGGCATCAACATTCAGGCCGCTGCCCTGACCCAGGGCAAGGTTGCGGAGTCCGCAGTCCTCATCCTCCGCGTCGATCGCGAGGTCCCGGAGGCTCTCGTTGAGTCCATCTCGGCGAAGCTCGAGGCTGAGGCCTTCCAGTTCGATCTCAACGACTAAGTTGAACTCCCTGTAAAACGGGCGTCACCTTTCATGGTGGCGCCCGTTTCTGCGTGCTACACTAGCCAGAAAATCCATCAGGTGAGAAAGGAATCCCACAAAATGAAACTCGCGGTTATTGGCGGCGACGGCATCGGCCCGGAAGTCACGGCAGAAGCGCTCAAGGTTCTCTGCGCCGTGCGCGACGATATCGAGACGACCGAGTATGACCTCGGTGCGCGTCGCTACCTGCGCAACGGGGAACTGCTCACTGAGGATGATCTGGCCTCCCTGCGCGAGCATGACGCCATTCTGCTCGGCGCCATCGGCGCCCCGGGCTCCGTGCCGCCGGGCATTCTCGAACGCGGCCTGCTGCTCAAGATGCGCTTCGCACTTGACCACCACGTCAACCTGCGTCCGTCCAAGCTGTACCCGACGTCGACCTCGCCGCTGGCCCATCCCGGCGACATCGACTTCGTCGTCGTCCGCGAGGGCACCGAGGGCCTCTACTGTGGCAACGGCGGCACGTTGAGGGAGGGTACCCCGCACGAGGTCGCTTCCGAGGGCTCCCAAAACACCCGCTTCGGCGTCGAGCGCGTCGTGCGCGATGCCTTTGCGCGCGCCCAGAAGCGCCGCAAGCACCTCACGCTCGTGCACAAGACGAATGTGCTCGTCAACGCCGGTTCGCTGTGGCAGCGCACCGTCGACGAGGTCGCACAGGAATTCCCGGACGTGACGGTCGACTACAACCACGTTGATGCCGCGACCATCTACATGGTGACGGACCCGTCCCGCTATGACGTCATCGTCACGGATAACCTGTTTGGCGACATCTTGACGGACCTCGCTGGCGCCGTGACCGGCGGCATCGGCCTGGCGGCCTCCGGCAATATCGATGCCTCCGGTAGTAACCCGTCCATGTTCGAGCCCGTCCACGGCTCGGCCCCGGATATTGCAGGCCAGGGCATTGCGGACCCGACTGCCGCCATCTTGTCGGGCGCCATGCTGCTGCGCCACCTGGGTGACGAGGCGGGCGCGCAGCGCATTGAGAAGGCGGTTGCCGAGGACGTCTCCGCTCGTGGTGATGCCCCCATTCGTACGACTGAGGTGGGCGACCGAATCGCCGCCGCAGTCTAAACCATATTCCTGGGAGCGCCCTGTAGTATTAGGCGAATGACTGCAGTGCGCTCCCTTCGTACGTTTTCGGCCGCCGTCCTCGCCGCGAGTGCCCTAGCTCTCGGCAGCTGCTCCAGCACGCCTGAAACGCAGCCGTCTCCGGAGACCACCGCGCCGAGCGCGCCCACGGTGATGGCCGACGCGTCTTCCTTCTTCGATGCTGCGGAGGAGGCCGTCGTCACGGATAAAGACCAAGCGCTCGTCGGCGCCGAGACCGCAGTCGACAAGGGCATCCCCATGTTCTTCGATGGCTCGAATACCGCGGCGCAGCTGGAGAAACTCGGCGTGACCAAGGTATACACGGCCGGCAACGTGGGGACCTATGAGAACGCGGAGACTTTGGAGAAGGGGGCATCGGCAAGCGAGCCTTTCGGGGATATGCAGACCGTTGCTGGCATGACGCCGCCGGAGACACGTGAGCTCACCGCGCTCGTCACTGCCGAAACTGGTCTAGCGGATATTGCGACCGCACGCGCCGCAGGCGCGACCGTGATGCCGCTTGCGGTGGGTGACCCGCGCGTGACCAAGGCGTCTATGGACGCCGTGTCCAAGGGCAACGTCGTGGCGCTGGGCCCGGCGTTTGGCACACAAGAAAACTTTGACCGTAGGGTTGAGCTCGCCGCGAATGGCGAGCTGCCTGGCGACGGCGGACTCGTCTTCCCGGGCCGACGCATGGTGGCGCTCTACGGGCACCCGTCGGGACCGGCGCTGGGCGTCATGGGCGAGCAGGACCCGGCCGGCTCGGTCGCGAAGGCCAAGGAACTCGCGGCGCAGTATCAAGAACTCACGGATTACCCGGTCATTCCAGCCTTCGAGGTCATCGCGACGGTGGCCTCCGGCGGCCCGGGGCCGGATGGCAACTACTCGAATGAGTCGGACCCGGTGGAGCTGGAGCCTTACGTCGACGCCATCGTCGATGCGGGAGGCTACGCCGTGCTTGACCTGCAGCCAGGCCGCGCGAGCCTGCTCGAGCAAGCGAAGCGCTACGAGGACCTGCTCTCGCGCCCCAACGTGGGACTTGCGCTTGACCCTGAGTGGAAGATTGGTCCGGATGAGCTGCCGATGGAAAACGTCGGCCACGTCGAGGCCGCAGAGGTCAACGAGGTCGCAGACTGGCTGGCGGGGTTAGTCTCCGAGAAGAAGCTGCCGCAGAAAGCGCTCGTGCTGCACCAGTTCCAGCAGCAGATGATTCGCGACCGCGAGACCGTCAATACAGACCACCCGGAGCTTGCCTTCGTCCTTCACGCAGATGGCCACGGGCCGACCGATGTCAAGAT
>NHCFD04200__coassemble_773_pt1 | contig 8930 bp, 8 predicted proteins | sample NHCFD04200__metabat2_high_PE_023 | metagenome-assembled genome bin NHCFD04200
CGAAATCCGAGTTACCCTGCGGACAGCCAGTGACAAAGCCCCTGAACACCAAATTGCACAGGCAGAACATTTAGAAGAGATAAAGAGGAGCGCCGCAGCGTTCGGTATCGACCTCTTTGTAACGTTCGACGACACGATCCATGACCGTTGGATTGAGACCGACAACGGCTGGCGGATTCTGTTGGGACGAGGACTGGACATCTTCCAAAAACCTGCAGACCAATACGAGATTGGCCTCTCACATCAGGAATTCCGAAAGGTTTATGGCTTCTCGATCACTTATCTGAAACAAGACTAGGCGACCACTCCCTATCTGTTCCCGCGTTCCAGCATGCTTACGTTGATTCAATTGTAAGGACATCCTGGATACCGCTTCGCTCCACGAGTTCGTCGCTTGAAGGCCCTATGAGGTCTACCCCAATGAGCACTCCCCACAATCCTGTGTCCGACACTGGTCAACTTTTCATGTCCTCTAACTGCATCGGCGTTTACCGCAGGAATCCGCCCGTGACGAGGAGCTCGGCGTGACGACCGTTGTCCGCAGCCCGGGCGGTGGACAGTGCAGTATCGATATCAATCTTCATGCCCCCAGCCTACGCACGACGCCGGGGTAGGGGGGCATCGGAAAGCTATTGCAACAGGGTGCGGTCAGAGACGTTCTTGATTTTTGCGAACTCCGCCATGAGGTCTTCCACGGTGAGCTGCGCCTTGGTCACGGCGTCGGCGGAGTAGATAATGCGCCCCTCGTGCATCATGATGAGGCGGTTGCCAACGCTGAGAGCCTGGGCCATGTTGTGGGTGACCATGAGCGTCGTGAGGTTGCCTTCAGCGACGATGCGGCGGGTGAGGTCGGTGACGAGCTCGGCACGCTGGGGGTCGAGTGCGGCGGTGTGCTCATCGAGGAGCATGACCTGGGGCTGTGTGAAGCCGGCCATGAGCAGCGAGAGCGCCTGGCGCTGGCCGCCGGAGAGCAGGCCGACGCGAGCCGTGAGGCGATTGTCCAGACCGAGCTCCAGCTTGGCCAGTTCCTCCTTGAAGAGAGCGCGGCGACGGCCATTCAAAGCGAGGCCGAGCCCGCGGGACTTACCGCGCTGGTAGGCCACCGCAAGGTTCTCCTCGATGGTGAGGTTCGGCGCGGTACCCGCCATGGGGTCCTGGAAGACGCGACCCACGACCTTCGCGCGCTTATGCTCGGGAAGGCGGGTGACATCCGTGCGAGAGACGGTAATAGTGCCCGTGTCGACAGGCAGGCGGCCGGAAATGGCGTTAAGGAGCGTCGACTTGCCCGCGCCGTTGGAACCGATGATGGTCACGAAGTCGCCAGGCTCTAGGTGCAGATCGATGCCCGCGAGCGCGCGGCGTTCGTTGACGGTGCCGGGGAAGAAGGTCTTGGTAATGCCCTGAATCTTAAGCACGAGACGTGACACCTCCGGTGAGCTTCGGCACGAGCAAAGCAATCACGACGAGGAGCGCGGTAATGAGCTTCATATCATTCGGGTTGAGGCCTACGGACAGCGCCGCGAAAATGATGAGTCGGTAGAGGACCGCGCCCACGGCCACGGAGCCGACCACGAGCCACAGGCCACGCTGCGGGATGATGGCCTGGCCCAGGATAACGGAGGCCAAACCGACCAGGATAAGGCCAATACCCATCGAGATATCCGCAAAACCCTGGTACTGCGCGACGATGGCGCCGGCGAGACCCACAAAGCCGTTGGACAGCGCCAGCGTGAGGGTCTTAGTGAGGTTGGTGGACACGCCGAAGGAGGCGACCATAGCCTCGTTGTCGCCCGTGGCACGCAGCGAGAGACCCAGGTCCGTGGAGAGGAACCACACGACGATGGCGACGACCACGGCGGCGGTGCCCGCGAGGAGGCCAACACCCACCCAGGTGCCCATCAGGTCGTCCACCGGATCGAAGATGGAGCCCGTGGACAGCAACGGGATGTTGGCGCTACCCATGATGCGCAGGTTGATGGACCACAGCGCAATCATGGTGAGAATGCCGGAGAGCAGCCCGTCAATCTTGCCCCACGTATGCAGAAGGCCCGTGATGGTTCCGGCAAGGAAGCCGGCGGCGAAGCCGCACGCCGCTGCGAGGAACGGATTAACGTCATGCGTAATGAGCAACGCAGCGGTAGAAGCCCCCGTCGTAAACGAGCCGTCGACGGTCAGATCGGGAAAGTCCAGCACGCGGAAGGTGAGGTAGACACCCACCGCGAGGAACGCATACAGAAGACCTAGTTCAAGCGCGCCAATCATACTCGCTCAGCCTGATCCAGAATCTCGGCCGGGATCTCAACACCCTGGGCCTCCGCCGCCTTCTCGTTGACGACGTACGTGAATTCCTTCGCGGTTTCCACCGGCATGGAGGCTGGGTCGCCACCGTCTTGGAGGATCTTCAGCGCCATCTCGCCGGTCTGATGGCCCAGCGCTTCGTAGTCGATGCCCAGGGTGGCCACGGCGCCGCCTTCGACGGTGCCTGCCTCCGCACCGATGACCGGAATCTTCTTGTCATTCGCGACCTTCACGAGGGACGCGATACCGGAGACCACCATGTTGTCGGTCGGGACATAGATGGAGTCCACGTCGCCCAGTGCTTCAGCAGCCTGCGGAATCTCCGTGACGGAGGTGACGGTCTGAGTCTTCACCTCGATGCCCATCGGTTCGACGACCTTCTTCAGCTCATCGACCTGGACCTGCGAGTTCACCTCACCAGAGGCGTAGACCACGCCGATGGACTTCGCGTCCGGCACGAGCTCCTTGAGCAGCTCCATCTGCTTGTCGATGGGCGCGATATCCGAGGTACCCGTGACGTTGCCGCCCGGTGCCTCGTTCGACTCCACGAGTTCCGCGGCGACGGCGTCCGTGACGGCCGTGAAGAGCAGCGGGGTGTCCTTGATGGAGTTCGCCAGGGCCTGTGCGGCCGGCGTCGCGATGGCGAGGTTGAGGTCGTGGCCCTTGCCCGCCATCTGCTGCGCGATGGACACGGCCGTGGACTGCTCACCGTTGGCGTTCTGCTCGTCCCAGTCAACCTCCACGCCGGCTTCCTCGAAGGCCTCCTTGAAGCCTTCCGATGCCGCGTCCAGCGCGGGGTGCTGCACAAGCTGGGCGATGCCGATGGAGTACGTGTTGGAGCCATCAGAACTGCTTGAGCTTTCTGAGCTGGAGCAGCCCACGAGGGCCAGGGCAGTGATCGCAAGGGTCGCCACGACGGACTGAGAACGAGAGAAACGCTTCATTATGTCGACTTTCTATCGGAAGAAATGTATGTGTGAAGCGTAATTTACCTGTTACTCGGTAGGTTTTCAGTCAAATGAAAATATTTGCCCTACTAGAGGTGCTCCTCCGCCAACTCCGTGAGCTCAGCCTCAAGCTCTGCCGAGCTTTCCGATGCCCCCTGCACCGACTCCAGTGCCTCCTTCGCCGTCGCCTCGGAGTGCGCGATGAGGTAGTAGAACGCCTCCGCGAGATGACGGTACTGCTCCGCCCATTCCTCCTCGTTCTCTTCCGGAAACGTGAGGTCCTCGGTCCACTGCAGTCCGAAGTAACGGTTGTGGGTGCCATTCACAACGTCGCGCGCGTATGTCCCCGGCAGGTGCGCGAAGCGACGGCCGGGCGCGTAGGCACCAAAGACGGGCCTGCCGTCATCGTCGCCCACCACAAGCCAATCGCTGTCGTAGTACTTCACGAGGGCCTGGCCGAGCACGAGTTCGACGTCCTCGACATTCATCTCTGGGGCGACGGCGCGAGCGAACGCGTCGACATAGGGTGCGCGCCACGGCTTGAGTCCGTCGAAGCGCGGGTCCGCGGCATGGGCCGCCTCGAAGCGGGCAAAGGCTTCCTCCGCGTCGACGCGGCGGTGGGCGAGTTCGGTAGAAAATTGGTCCTGGAGCGGGGCTAACTTTTCTGCGAGGGTGTCCATGTGGCCGAGGTTACAGAGATCATCTCTTCAACGCCATGACACGGCAGAATGCAACTGTCCTTGTGCAAGTTGGATTCTGAGTCACATTCTCGAGTCCTCATTGCAACTTCATTACAAACGCACGTGCAATGCGGGAAAAGCTGCCATCTCACGAGCTCAACGCACATGTTCTCAACTGTGTGCGCCGACCCGCACGCAATAATTCACGACCTCATGGCAAAAATCTGACTCCTTATAGTAAAAATCTGGCGGTTCATAGTGAAACTTTCGAAAGACTTTTACTATGAGAGCGACCTCGCCAACAGAGAAGCAAGCGCCGCCCCGTGAATGATTTATGGGCAAAATCTCCCACCCGATGGAAGCCCGTGCTAAGGTGTGTCTCATGCAACTTCTGACCAACAAATCCCAGAACTGGTGGTGGCGCGCGTAACGGCGGGCCGGTTGAAAGCAACCCAGAAAGTTAAGGCTCGCGTGTACGCGGGCCTTTCGTGGTTTTCATAGCCACCCGACGCTCGCGGCGCGGACCTTTAGCTGACAAAATAGAACAAGCTACAGATATTATTTAGCCGCGAAAGGGCACTGAAAATGCCACCATTACTTGCGACAGCCACGCGCGAGATTCCCTATGAGCAGGATGCGTCCCTGCTCTTCCAACGGCTGGCGACGGCGCACGACAGCCTGCTGCTCGAGGCGGCGGATATCGAGTCGAAGAAGAACGTCAACTGCATCGCCGTCCTCCAAGCAGCACTTAAAGTCACGTGCCGTGGTCAGCGTGTCATTGCTACGCCTCTGACGCCAGTGGGTGACGCAATGCTGGGCCGGCTCAAGAAACAACTTGCGGACCACTTCGACGGGGAGGCGTTCGTCTTCGAGCTCTCGGAGAAGGTGGACGAGCGCGAGCGACTGCGAGACGTGTCGACCGCAGCGGTGTTGCGCGCCCTGCAGCTCGATGCGGGCTACTCCGACGGCATGCTGCCCTTCATTGGCGGCGGCTTCGCCTATGACTATCTCGAGACCTTCGAGAAACTGCCGAAGGTAGGGGAGGGGCCCAACGATTACCCAGACTATGAGTTCGTCGTCGCGCAGACTCTCCTCACGGTTGATCACCTCGCGGGCACCGCGGCGCTGCATGCGGTCGACCTGACGGAAGAGGCGGCATCGGCAAGCTTGGCGGTGCTCGCGGAGACTGCGGCGAAGGATCTGAAGCCCGCGCCGAGCCGCGATCGGGTCACCGCGACCGCATCGATCCCCGACTCAGAGTTCAGGGCAATTGTGTCACAGTTACAAAATAACGTCACAGCGGGCGACATCTATCAGGTGGTGCCGGCGCGCGCATTTTCGCTCGAGTGCCCGGATGCCTTCGCGGCCTACCGCGCGCTGCGCGAGTCGAACCCGTCGCCGTACATGTTCTACGTCCGCGGCGTAGACTACGAACTCTTCGGCGCCTCGCCGGAGTCCAACCTGAAGTTCACGGCGGCGACGCGCGAGGTGCAGCTCTATCCCATCGCCGGCACGCGCCCGCGCGGCCTCGACCCAGATGGAACCATCAACGACGAACTCGACATCCGCAACGAGCTTGAGATGCGCACCGACCACAAAGAGGTCGCAGAACACACCATGCTCGTGGACCTCGCCCGCAATGACTTGGCCCGCGTGGCGGTGCCGCGGACCCGTCGCGTCGCGGACCTGCTCCAGGTGGACCGCTACTCGCGCGTCATGCACTTGGTCTCTCGCGTGACGGCGGAGCTGCACCCGGACTTCGACGCGCTCGACGCGTACCGCGCATGCATGAACATGGGCACGCTCACCGGCGCGCCCAAGCTGCGCGCGATGGAGCTCATTCGTGAGACGGAGAAGGTACGCCGCGGTTCCTACGGCGGGGCAGTGGGGTACTTGAAGGGCGATGGCTCGATGGACAATTGCATTGTCATTCGCTCTGCCTACGTCAAGAACGGGACCGCCGTGGTCCAGGCGGGAGCGGGCGTCGTGCGCGACTCCGTCCCGCAATCCGAGGCTGATGAGACGCTCCACAAGGCCTACGCGGTCTTGAGCGCCATCGCCGCCGCTCATCATGCCACGCTGGAGGTTGTGCGCTCATGACTTCACCCAAGGTCGTATTGATCGATAACCACGACTCTTTCGTCTACAACCTGGTCGACGCGCTCGCCGGCTTCGACACCACGGTCTTCCGTAATACCGTCTCCGTGGACGAGATCCTGGGCGCGCGCCCGGACATTATCTGCCTGTCGCCTGGCCCCGGCCATCCGACAGAAGCGGGCTGCATGATGGAACTCATCGACACCGTGCTGGGCACGATACCGCTGTTCGGCATCTGCCTCGGCTTCCAGGCACTGCTGCACCACCACGGCGGCACCGTCGAGCCCTGCGGCCCGGTGCACGGCGTCTCGCTCCCGATGACGCTCACGCCAGAGGGTGCGAAACACCCACTCTTTGAGGGGCTCACCACCGACGTGGAGCCTGACAATCCGAACTACGTGGGCACGCAGGTCCCGGTCGCGCGCTATCACTCGCTGGGCTGCACGAGCGTGCCCTCCGGCATGCGCGCGCTGGCGACTACTCGGACCGGCATCGGCGACGTGGTCATGGCGGGGGAGACTCTCGACGGCATGGCGGTGGGTGTCCAGTTCCACCCCGAATCCGTGCTCACTCCCAAGGGCCCCATCATGCTGGAACGGGCCATTGACCAACTCACTACTCACACGACGAACCGATAGGACACACATCATGACGAGCCACGACTCACTGACAACCCTGCAGCGTTTCCTCGATATCAAGGAGCCAACAATAGAGGAGGCCATTGAGGTCTTCACTCCGTTGACCGTCGGCGACTACGACGAGGTCCACATCGCGGCGTTGCTCACCTGCATCCGCACGCGCGGCGAGACCTTCGCGGACGTTGCAGGCGCGGCGAAGGCCTTCCTCAAGGCGGGCCGCCCATTCCCGATGACCGGCGAGGGTCTCATGGACACCGCTGGCACGGGCGGCGACGGCGCCAATACGATTAACATCACGACGGCCGGCTCCCTCATCGCTGCCGCCGGCGGCGTGAAGATGATCAAGCACGGCAACCGTTCGGTCTCTTCCAAGTCCGGCTCCGCGGACGTGCTTGAGGCGCTCAACATTCCGCTCGACCTTGACCCTGAGCGCGCCGTTCGCCAGTTCAAGGCCTCCAACTTCACGTTCCTGTTTGCCCCGGCATACAACCCGGCCGTCGCGCACGTGCAGCCGGTGCGCAAGGCATTAGGCGTGTCCACGCTCTTCAACACGATGGGCCCGCTGCTCTCCCCGGGTCGCCCGGAGCATCAGCTCATGGGCATCGCCAACCCGGCACAGGGCCAGCTCCTCGCCGAGGTCTTCCAGGAACTCGGCCGCAGCCGCGCCCTTGTCGCGCACGGCGCTGGCACGGACGAGATCGCCGTCCACGGCACGACGGAGTTCTGGGAGCTGCGTGACGGTGAGATCACGCACTACGCCAAGGAGCCGGAGGACCTGGGCATCGAGCGTCACGAACTCGCGGACCTCGTGGGTGGCGACGGCGAGGAGAACGCGGCGCTCATTCGTTTGGTCTTCGAGGGAACCGGAAGCCCGGCCCACCGTGACGCCATCGCGGCATCGGCAGGCGCAATGTTCTACCTCGACGGCCAGGTCGAGACCCTCAAGGAGGGCACAGAGAAGGCCCTGGGTCTACTCGCGGACGGCACGGTTGCCGCATGGTTGAAGAAGCACGAGGAGGCGAACTATGCCGAATAGTTTGCCGACAGTCCTCGAAGGCATCGTCGCGGCCCGCCGCACGCACCTGCCCACCATCCGCGAGCGCCTCGCAGGCGTGGACCTCGAGAGCTTGCCGCGTTCCGAGCGCTCGTTCTACGACGCGCTCAATGGGACGAACCGCTTCATCATGGAGTGCAAGTCCTCGTCCCCATCGCTGGGCCTTATTCGCGAGCACTACGAGCCGGGGGCCATCGCGCGCGTCTATTCGCGGTACGCGTCCGCCATCTCGGTGCTCTGCGAGCCGGAGCGCTTTGGCGGCGACTATGACCACCTGCAGACGGCGGCAGCCTCCACGCACCTGCCCGTGCTGTGCAAGGACTTCATCATCGACTCCATTCAGGTCTACGCGGCCCGCTACTTTGGTGCGGACGCTATCCTGCTCATGATGTCCATCGTGGATGACGAGACCTACGCGGAGCTCAAGGCTCTCGCTGACAAGCTCGGTCTCGACGTCCTCACGGAAGCCATCACGGAGGAAGAGGTCGACCGCGCGGTCGCGTTCGGCGTCGACGTCATCGGCATCAACAACCGCAACCTCCACGACCTCACCATCGATCTGGGCCGCACAGCGCGCCTCGCACAGTACATCCCAGAAGGCAAAGTTATCGTCTCTGAGTCGGGCATCCGCAACAATCAGACGGTGCGCGAGCTCGGCGCCAGCGCCAATGCGTTTCTCGTCGGCTCGCAGTTGACTGGTACGCCGGACATCGACCGCGCGGCGCGGGAGCTCGTCTACGGCAAAAACAAGGTCTGCGGCCTCACCACATGGAGCGCCGCCCAAGCCGCCCGTGCGGCGGGCGCGGTCTACGGCGGACTCATCTTCGAGTCCGCATCACCGCGTAATGTTTCACGTGAAACCGCGGAAGACATCATCGCACACGAGCCAGATCTCGCGTACGTCGCCGTCTCGCGGCGCACCGAAGGGTGGGAGGAACTCACGCTCGACGGTGTGGAGGCCTTCCAGATTCACGCGCCGCTCCACAATTCGGTGGAGGAGGAGCGCGCCCTCATTGCCGCCGTTCGTGCCGCGGCAGGGGAGCGCGAGGTGTGGCGCGCCCTCGATATGACGGACCCGCGCGGGCCGGAGTTTGCGGCCGCGCTCATCGAGGACGTAGACATGCTCGTCCTTGACTCCGGCAAGGGCGGCACCGGCACGTCCTTCGACTGGTCGGCGGTCCCGGACGCGGTAAAGGAGAAGGCGTTGCTCGCAGGC
>NHCFD04200__coassemble_776_pt1 | contig 8852 bp, 9 predicted proteins | sample NHCFD04200__metabat2_high_PE_023 | metagenome-assembled genome bin NHCFD04200
AGACGTGGACGAGAAGCCATCCGTAGTTGGGGATGGCGAAGTGGGTAAGGCCAATGAGGATGAAGATCATCATCCACACAGACACCGGCCGCGCGGCGCGGCGGTGCCACACGCGCGGGGAAAATTTTTCCTCGACCGTCTTTTGGTTGTTCATTCTTACGACTTTAGTCGGATAAATTTGCTGCGATCAAAGTGGGGAGGAGTGAGAGTACCGCCAACACCACCGCGTAGGCGACCCAGGGGATAACGGAAAACGCCCACCCCGTCGCCGCGCCGATGATCGAGGAGCCCAAGTAATAGCAAAAGACGTACATGCTCGAGGCCTCGGCGCGGTCGTGTGTGGCACGGGCTCCCACCCAGCCGGAGGCTGTGGAATGCGCCGCGAAGAAACCGGCGGTAAACAACAACAGACCGACGAAGAGCACCGGCAATGGCCCCGCGGCGAGCAGGGAACCCACGACCATGAGCGCGGAAGATCCGGTGAGCGTCGCCCTCCGTCCGAAACGGTTGATGAACCCACCTGCGCGCGCGGATGACCACGTGCCGGAGAGGTAAAGCAGGAAGACGAAGCCTGCGATGACGGGCGGAATCCCAAAGTGCTCGATGAGGCGGAAGCCGATGAAGTTGTACAGAGACACGAAGGTGCCCATAACGAGAAAGGCGACGGCGTAGAGCGCCGCCAAATGCCCATCACGCCAGTGCTGGAAGATGGCGGAGAGCTCCGAACGCAGGTGAATTTCTTTTGGGGTAAATCGTTGCTGTGGAGGGAGTAAGAACGCCGCGACGAGCGCAAAGACCAACGTCACTGCTGCGCCCGTCCACAGCGCGCCGCGCCAGGTGAAGACCTCGGTGGCGAACGTGGGCACGAGGCGACCGATGAGCCCACCGATGGAGTTGCCCGCAATGTAGATGCCCATCGCGCGTGCGAGGGCCCTTGGTTCGAGTTCTTCTGCCAGCCACGCCATGGCCGTGGCGGGCGCGCCAGACATCACTGCGCCTTGGAGGCCGCGGAGGACAATCACCGCCCATCCCGTCGTCGCGAACGGAACGAGCATGCCGATGAGCGCGGCACCAATGACGGAGGCGAGAAGCACGCGACCGCGGCCGAATCTTTCCGAGAGGATGGACGCCGGAATGACGAAAAGCGCCAGCCCACCCGTTGCGGCGGACACGGTGAGCGCCGCCGCGCCCGAGCTCATGTCCGTCTCCTCGACGAGGACCGGGAGGATGGCTTGCGTGGAATAGAGTCCAGAAAAAATAGCCAGGCCGATGAGCAGCATGGCGAGCGTCGCGCGGCGGGAACGAGTCATTCTTCTAGCCTGCCTCACCAGCGTTCATGTGTAAAATGTTTGAAACTCTAGTTTTCAATGCGAGGTGTGCATGAATTTTGAGGATCTGCGTGGAATCGTCGCCGTCGCGGAGCATGGTCACGTGGGCGCCGCCGCGGATGCCCTCGGCATTTCCCAGTCAGCGCTCACGCGCCGCATCCAACGAATCGAGCGCGAGCTGGGCGCCACGCTCTTCGATCGCGCCGGAAGAGCCCTTCACCTCAACGACCGTGGGAAGTCCTTCATCCCGCGTGCGAGGGCCATGCTTGCCGATGCCGCCGCGGCCCGCGCTGAGGTCGCTCGCCTCATGGACCCGGAGCGCGGCACCGTCCGGCTCGACTTCATGCATTCGCTCGGTACGTGGCTGGTGCCGGACCTGCTGGGAAAATATCGTGCGGCCCACCCCAACGTCGATTTTGTGCTTCATCAGGGCGCTGCCCGCGAGCTCGTGGATCGCGTGCAGCGAGGCGAATCCGACATCGCCCTCGTAGGCCCGAAACCGGAGGGTTTGCCCTGGCACCGGCTCGAGATGCAGCGCCTCGGCCTTGCCCTACCTCCGGGTCATCCGAAGTCGGATGCAACCTCTGTCCGCCTCGCCGACTTCGCGGAGGAGCCCTTCATCGGCATGCTGCCCGGCTACGGTACGCGCATGCTCCTTGACGGCCTGGCTGCCGGCGCTGGTTTCACGCCTCATCTCGTCTTCGAGTCGATGGAGCTCACGACCGTGGCGGGTCTGGTCGCAGCGGGATTGGGCGTCGCGCTTGTTCCGGTGGATGACCCGTACCTGCGGGTGGGCTCCGTGGTCCCGCTCGATCCACCCGCGTACCGCGAGCTGGGTTTTACGTGGCGGCCCGGTTCGCCGGCGGCGGATCAATTCCGGAGCTTCATTGAAAAACGCGAAAAGCCCGCGCAAGGCGGGCTCTAGGCTTTAAAAAACTACTTCTTAGCAGCAGCGTAACGCTCTGCAACGTCGTCCCAGTTGAAGACGTTCCAGACAGCCTTGACGTAATCAGCCTTAACGTTCTTGTACTGCAGGTAGAAGGCGTGCTCCCACATGTCGAGCATAAGCAGCGGGGTCAGGTTGATGGAGGTGTTACCAGCCTGATCGGTGAGCTGCTGGATAGCGAGGCGACCAGCGATGTGGTCGTAACCCAGGACGGCCCAGCCGGAGCCCTGCAGGCTCAGCGCAGCGCCGGAGAAGGCCTTCTTAAAGCCCTCGAAGGAACCAAATGCCTCGTTGATGGCCTCAGCCAGCTCGCCGGTCGGCTCGCCGCCACCGTTCGGGGAGAGGTTCTTCCAGAAGATGGAGTGGTTGGTGTGGCCACCCAGGTTGAAAGCAAGGTTCTTGTAGAGAGCGCGCAGGCGGTCACCGTTGCCCTCGCCCTCAGCCTCGGCCTTGATGGCCTCGGTTGCAGCGTTAGCGCCAGCCACGTAGTTAGCGTGGTGCTTGGTGTGGTGCAGCTCCATGATCTCTGCAGAGATGTGCGGCTCGAGAGCGTCGTATGCGTAGTCGAGTTCCGGAAGTTCGTAAACAGCCATTGTTGTTTCCTTTCTTTGGGTACAGTGCACGATGATAGGCCCACTGTAAAAAATTTGCCACCATTAATTGGCAAATCTGGGGAGGCGGGAATAATACGCCCAGCTCCACGCGCTGACTTGTAGGACGAAAGAAAAGGAGCTGTCATGTTTTTGTTCAAGCCTGAACCGAAGATTGTCGCGAAAACCGACGCCACGCCGGGTCGAGATACCCCGGTGCTCGCGGATCCACAGCCTCACACCGTGCTCGGCACGCCAATTACGGGCGCGTGGAAAGACGGCCAGCGTTCCCTCCTTGTGGCGTTGGGTTGTTTCTGGGGCGCGGAGAAGATGTTCTGGGAGCTCCCCGGCGTCGAGTCCACCTCGGTCGGCTACGCCGGTGGCACGACGCCCAACCCCACGTACTTCGAGGTCTGCCAGGGGATGACCAACCACGCGGAGACCGTCCAGGTGGTCTATGACCCGGACAAGGTCTCGCTCAAGGACCTCGTCGTGACCGCGCTCGAGGCGCACGACCCCACGCAGGGCTTCCGCCAGGGCAACGACGTGGGCACGCAGTACCGTTCCGCGTTCTATCCGGAAACCGAAGAGGAACGCCAGGAAATTCAGGAGATCGTCGACGCGTATGAGCCCAAGCTCGCCGAGGCTGGCTTTGGTCCGATTACCACCGAGGTCCGTCTGCTCTCCGAGACCGACTCGGGCGCGTACTACCTGGCCGAGGATGACCACCAGCAGTACCTCGCCAAGAATCCGAACGGTTACTGTCCGCATCACAGCACTGGCGTGAAGTGCGGCTAGCCGCGGGGCTGCGTTTTTACAATGAACTTCCGCATCCGGTCGGCCTTCGCCGCGTCGAGCGGGACACGGGCCTGCGAGCCTAGGACGGCGTCCCAGTACCAGAAGGTTTCTTCAAAGTAGTTGTGGCCGTGGCCGCCGGGCACGTTGAGTGAGTTCACCTGGTCGAGCGCAATCTGCCACCAGGTGATAAACGGCGCCCAGTGCAGCCGCCGGAAGGCATCCGCGTGGAGCGTGGGAGGGACTTGTTCACGCAGCCAGTCCGGCCGACGCCACGCGAGCTGCTGGTCCCACCACACGATGGCATCGGAAGCATGCTGCGCGACCACGACCCGGGGGCGCTGCCAGGCGCGGGGATACGGCGCCCCGAAGGCATCGGCAGCAAGATGCGCGGGATTGGATACGTAGCGGACATGGCGCCCTCCGTCGATGAGTGGAAGCCGCTCCAGCGAGCCGTGGTCACGGGATGCGGCGAGCTTGCGGAAGAACCCCGTCATCCGCGGTGGGCCCGTGAACATCGCGCCATCGCATGCGGTGAGCAAATCCTCCAATTCCTCGAAGTTCTCAACCAGGGCGAAGGCACCGAGCGACTCACCCGCGAGGTAGAGGCGTGGGCGATCGTCCTCCGGCAGAGATGCCATGCGAGCATGCACCATGTCGAGGAGGACGCGGGAGGCGGCGACGGGCGCGTCTCGATCGACGAGGAAAGCGAAGACGGAGGGTAGATACGAGTACTGGAACGTGACCGTCGCGCAGTCGCCGCGGGTTAAAAATTCATACGCGCTCGTGGAGTAATTGTTGACCCAGCCAGAGCCAGCGGGCATGTGCACGACGATGGTGTCACGGCGGAACGCGCCGGTGCGCTCCATTTCCGCGATGACCTGCCGGGCGGAGCCCAGAAAGTCGCGGCCGGGGACGAGCCCGGCGAAGATGCGGATGGGCTCGTGCGCGTGGTCGTAGCCCATGATGTCTTGGATGTCGCGGGCGCGTGGGCCGCGCGTGACGAAGCGACGGCCTTGCGCGCCGATGGCAGTCCAGGGCTCGTGTGACCAGGGGCTGCCGGAGCGCTCAGGCTCCCAGGGCATCATCGAGTCGGGGAAGATGAGCCGGTTGAGGCGCTCAGCGCGCACGGAGACGGTCCGGATGAGGCGACGCCACACGACGCGGTCGCTTAAGGCGATGACGCTGGCGCCAAGCGCGCCCGCCGCGAGGGGCCAGGCGACCCAGCGTGGGAGAAACCTTTGCGCACGGTGGCTGAGCTCTGTTGTCGCTGCTTGTGCCGCTTCGCCGAGGATGAGGAGGACGCCGTAACCGAGCGTGCCGAGGGCGACGCCGGCGGCAGCTTGGCGCGGACCGCGCTCGTTTTCTTTGCCCACGAGCTGGGCTTGCGCTTCCTGGTTGCGGATAGAACGGATGCCGACGAGGACCGTTCCCGCCCCGACCACCGCGTGGAGGGCGCGATACGGAATGCGGTCTTGTGGGCGTACGTCGTAGAAGCGGAATGCCCGTTTGAGTCCGAATGCGAGCGCGGCGGCGCTCAAGTGTCCCATGCCTTGGCCTAGTGCCACGTTGGCGGCGGTCACCCACCAGGGACGGGGGAGTAGCGACGGCGACACGGCGGCCCATGTGGCGACCTCGGCGCCCGCGGTGCCCGCCGCCAGGTTCTGTGGCAAACGTCTCCTGCCGGTCATGCGCACACCAGGGGTAAGATCGCTCAACACTTCGAGACCAAAAATGGCGGCAGACAGGCCTTTTGCGAGAACGCGCAGTGCAAAGCGATGCATAGAAACCATTGAACCAGGGAATTCGGCACCGTGCAGACCCTGCCCGAACGGGCATGTGTGATGTGAGATCGGACATCCGACTATGTGAGATCGGGCGCACAACGCGAAAAGTTGAGCATTTTCAGGCACAATCGGGGTTATGACAAATTTTGTGGGAAACAAGGTTGTATTGATTGGTGCAGGCGATGTCGGAATCGCCTACGCGTATGCATTGGTGAACCAGGGCACTGTCGACCACCTGGCCATCATTGACATCGATGAGAAGAAGCTCGAAGGCAACGTGATGGACCTCAACCACGGCGTGGTTTGGGCCCCGTCCCGTACCCGCGTCACGGTCGGCACCTACGAAGACTGCAAGGACGCCTCCATGGTCGTCATTTGCGCCGGCGCCGCTCAGAAGCCGGGCGAGACCCGCCTGGAGCTCGTGGACAAGAACGTCAACATCATGAACTCCATCGTGGGCGACGTCATGAAGAACGGCTTCGACGGCATCTTCCTCGTGGCCTCCAACCCGGTCGACCTGCTCACCTACGCGGTCTGGAAGGCTTCCGGCCTGCCGCACGAGCGCGTCATCGGCTCGGGTACGGTTCTCGACTCCGCACGCTACCGCTACATGCTCTCCGAGATGGAAGATGTCGCACCGACCTCCGTCCACGCGTACATCATCGGCGAGCACGGCGACTCCGAGCTGCCGGTCGTCTCCTCCGCCAACATCGCTGGCGTTCACATGTCCCGCCGCTCCGAGTCGGACCCGGACTATAACCAGCGCATCGAGAAGATTTTCGAGCAGACCCGTGACGCGGCCTACCACATCATCGACGCCAAGGGCTCCACGTCCTACGGCATCGGCATGGCCCTGGCCCGCATCACCCGCGCTGTCATCCAGAACCAGGGCGTGGCCCTCCCGGTCTCGACTTACCTGCAGGGTGAGTACGGCGCCGAGGACGTGTACATGGGTACCCCGGCCATCGTGGACCGCTCCGGTGTCAACCGTGCCATCGAGCTGCAGCTCGACGAGCACGAGCAGGAGCGCTTCAACAAGTCCTTCAATACGCTGAATGACATTAAGAAGAAAATCTTCGGCTAGTGCACATCGTTGCCCATAGGGGATACTCCGGAAAATATCCGGAGCTATCCCCTTCCGCTTTTGCTCAGGCGCTTGAGCTGCCCATCCATGGCGTCGAATGCGACGTGCATCTCACGCGTGACGGATACCTGGTCGTCAACCATGACTCGACGCTCGATCGCACCTCGGACCGGACGGGCAGGATCGAGAAGATGGACTGGGCGGACGTCCACAAGGCTGATATTGGCGGCGGCGAGCACCCGTTGTTGCTCGACGAGTTGCTGGAGATGGTCGCACCCACAGGCCATCACCTCTACGTCGAGACCAAGCACCCGAGCCCCTTTGGCGATCGGGTCGAGGAGGAGACTGTGGCGCGTCTTCGCCAAGCAGGGCTTTCCGATGACCCCCGCATCCACCTCATTTCCTTTTCTCACCGTGCCATTCGCACGATGGCGCACCTTAATCCCTCTATGGACCGGTTCTATCTGCGCCGCGACTGGGAGCGCCACCTCAACCGCCCGGACGTCCTCCTGTCCAAGCCCACCGGCCTGGGCATGTCACTCCTGCGCGCGAAAATGCAGCCGAGCGCCATCGGCGCCTACGGCCTACCCACGTACCTGTGGACGGTCGACCGTCCGGATGATATGCGGTGGGCGTGGGCGAATGGGGTAGATGTTCTGGCCACAAATCAGCCAGAAGTGGCCCTGCACACCCTGCAGTATTAATACGCCCGGTAGACTTGGGCGCTATGGCCAAGAAGAACAAGAAGAACAAAGAACAGCTGCCTGAGGGCTTGTCCCGCCGTCAGGCTAAGCTTGCTGCCCGCGCCGCGGAGCGCGCGGCCCTTGAGAAGGACCCCCGTCCCTACGCCGGCCTTGCTGCCGAGTCCCAGCTGGTCGCGCTCCAGGAATTCGTTCCTTCCGCTATTGCCAAGCTGACCTTGAAGGATGTCGACCGTGACGTCTACGTGGCGACGGTGCTGCCGGGGGCATCGGCAGCCCTTATCCGCGACGAGCAGTCCGGCGGCCAGGCCTTCGTGGGCCTGCAGGTGAAGACCCACTCCCACAACCCGGGCCGCGACCTTGCATACGCGCTCAACTGGGTGAAGAACCACGGCGAGGGTGAGACCCTCGAGTCCACCGTTGCAGATGGCACCGAGCCGAAGATCACTGAGCTGCTGGACAACGACGCCATCCTCGACGTCGAGGTCTACCAGGACTTCGCGTGGTGGCTGCCGGAGGGTGCTCAGGTCACCCCGCAGATCGCGCAGTCCATGCAGATGGCCAACGACTCTGTCATTGAGTCCCACCCGGTCGGCGAGGGCATCGTCGGCACTGCTTTCTGGGCCACCGCTGGCGGCGGCAAGGCACACATCCGCTGGGTCCGCCCGAACGATGACGAGGCCGCCCTGCTCAATGGCCTAGCACGCATCGCTGCCTGCGGTGACCTCAATCTCGGCGAAGGTACCAAGTTCGCCGGTGTCTTCCGCACCCATGGTCTCATTGCCCCCGTGTTCGATCTCGATCCCGAGGTCGCCTACGACTCCTACGAGGAGAAGCTCAAGGCTGTCGATGCCGCGATTACCGCCGAGCTTGACAACGACGCCCAGCTCACCGCAGATGAGCGTAAGCAGCTTCAGAACATTAAGTCCCGCCAGGTTACCTTGCGTTAGACGGTCCTTTCACTCAGGCCAGAGCCCCCTCAGCGAGGCTCTGGCCTTTGCTCTTCTTCTTAGGACCGTTGTGATGTCTGAATCCGCTGTCCTTATTGATCCCCCACCTCCCGATACTCCTGCGCGTTTGTGCCCATACGAACCCTGCCTGTCCTAAGGCGGTGGCCCAGTCGCGTATCTATCATGCGGAACTGGGGGCCGGGCCCCATATCGCCTCCTATGCCGCCGAGCATAAGGTCACGAAGGCCGAGGCGGCTATCGCGTTGCTCACCGGTGCCGGGCAGTCTGCCAAGCAGGTAGTGCTGCATACGAACTCGACGACGAAGCCGCCGCCATTCTCAAAGCTAGGACTTCATCGACTCCCACAGAGCCGCCGTCTGCTCGTCGTCCCAGAGGACGACGTTGCCGGAGGCTGTATCGGCGAAGCCGGATACCGGGATGGTCTCGGTGTCGACGCCATCCGCCATGGCGAGGGCTACGCGTGCCAGGTGCCATACGTGATCCTTCTTGCCCACGACGAACGAGTCAGCCGTGTGGTTGATGAGCGAAATCGTCCGGAAAGGATTGATGAGCGTTGTCGGGGCCGTGACCTTGTCGAGCAGCGCGGCGAAGAACTCACGCTGGCGCTGGACACGGTCAAGGTCGCCCATGGCTGTTGCACGCGTGCGCAC
>NHCFD04200__coassemble_801_pt1 | contig 8563 bp, 6 predicted proteins | sample NHCFD04200__metabat2_high_PE_023 | metagenome-assembled genome bin NHCFD04200
CTGCGCGCGGCCCGCTGTCCGAGGACGCTCGCGACGCAGAGGGCACGCTTATCATCGAGGCCCTGCCCACGGCCGAAGGAACCTCGCCCGCGCGCTATATCGCGGGACTGGAGGCTATCTTCCATGCCTTCCATCAGCCGGCGACGGTGACCACGGAGTACCTCGTGGGGCTGGCGGACGAGCTTGAGCAGGAACTGGAGACGCTCTCCCCTGAGCGTGACGCGGCGGTCAACCCTGCGCGTGCGCTGCGCAACGCCGTGGAAGGAACGCACGTCATCCACACTGGCGGTGCCGTGGCGCAGGTCGCCGCGGCGCTGTGGGCGGCAGGCGGATTGGGCGGCACCTACGTCGAACCGGAGCTGGTCCCGGCGGTGCTCGAGCGCCGCGCTGCGGAGAGCGCGGGACAGGGCGCGGATCGCGACGACCCGTTCTACGATCCCTTCCTTGACGGTCCGCCAGTGGTACTGTCAAGGGTGCTTGTGTGGGATGACGCACCCGAGAGCCCGCAGGGCTTGGCGGGTGTCCCGAGTCAGGATTATCCTATGGCGTCGGTTGAAGAACCGGATTCCGTTGAATATTCCGGTTCTGGCGCGTCAACGACGCTGCCCACGTATATCGCAGTCACGGCTCCTACGGCCGCAGCACATCCCTTGCAGTTGCTTATGCGCGCCCTGGCCGCGACAGCGTTTCATGCCTCCGAGCACTAGTTCGGATTGAGAGGAGACTTCATGGACAAGATTGTCCCTGCCGCACGCCGCTATTCCTGGGGCTCACGGACGCTCATTCCCGAGCTCGTGGGCTCTGAGCCTTCGGGCCAGCCCCTCGCCGAGCTGTGGTACGGCGCCCACCCTGGGGATCCCTCGACGATCGCGGTGACGGGCGCGCGCCTTGACGAGGTCATCGACGCGGACCCGCGCAGCGTTGCACCGTGGGCCGGCGGCCTGCCGTTCCTCATGAAGATTTTGGCGGCAGACGACGTCTTGTCCTTGCAGGCCCACCCCTCACCGGAGCAGGCCGCGGAAGGCTTTGCCCGTGAGAATGCGTTGGGCATCGCGCTCGATGACGCGAAGCGCAACTACAAGGATGGCTCCCACAAGCCGGAGATCATCATTGCGCTCAGCCCCTTCTACGCCATGGCGGGCTTCCGCCCGCTGGCGCGCACGCGCGAGCTCTTCGCCGCTCTCGAGTGCCCGGAGCTCAACCGCTACCTGTCCATGCTCTCTCCGGAGGAGACCCCGGACGCGGAGGAAGATAACCTGCGTGCGCTGTTTACGACGTGGATTACCATTCCCGCTGCCGCACGCCGTGAGCTCATCGACGCCATCGTCGCTGCGGTCCCGCGCGTGCCGGAAGGCTGGATGTCACGTGTCATGGATACGGTCCTCCACATCAATGAGAAGTACCCGGGCGATATCGGCGTGCTGGGCGCGCTGTTGCTCAACCACATCGAGCTCGCCCCGGGCGAGGCCGTCTACCTCGACGCAGGCCAGCTCCACGCCTACGTCCACGGCCTCGGCGTGGAGGTCATGGCGAACTCGGATAACGTGCTGCGCGGCGGTTTGACGCCCAAGTACGTCGATGTGCCCGAGCTCGTCAAGGTCCTCAAATTTGCTGCGCTCGAGGAGCCGCGCGTGCACCCGCAGCAGCTGGGCGACGGCCTCTCTGAGGCCGCCACGGTGGCCGAGGAATACATCACCCCGGCCGACGAGTTCACCGTCGACCGCTACGAGCTGCCGGCTGGTGCCACGGGCACGCTCAACCCCACCGGCCCGGCCATCGCGCTGTGCACGCACGGCACCGTGACGCTGGGTGAGACCACTCTGGCTCCGGGCGAGGCCGCGTGGCTGCCCGCCACGGACGGCCCCGTTGCGGTCACCGTTGACGCCGCTGCCGCCGCCCCGGCACAGCTCTTCGTCGCGCGCGCCTAGTTCGCACCTAGTTCCTGTCGCGTACGGCGCCGCACACGCCAATGGCCCCGCTGCCTTTCCTTCGTTGACAACGAGGGAGACAGCGGGGCCGAATGCGTTCTTGGTGCGCGCTAGTTGGCCAGCTCCGTGGGCTCTTGCGGATCCGCCTGCGTGGTCGTTTGCACGCCGGTGGTCTCAGCGGTGGGGGAGTCAGCCGTGGGCTGCGGCGAGTCGGCGCTCGTGGGTTCGTTCACCGGCGAGGTGGGGCCGTTCGTGGCGGTCGCCGGCGTGTCGTGAGCGCTTGTGGTCTCCGTGGGCTCGACCGGAGTGGTCTCGTCCGTCGAGGAAGCAGGCGTGTCCTCGTCACGCGTGGGGCCTTCTGTCGGCTTATCCGTGGGGATCACAATGGTGGGCCGCGGCGGCGGCTGCTGTGACGTGGGTGCTTGGGTGGGCGCCGGACCCGGGTGCAGGTCGCCCGTCACGGCGGTGATGACAGTCGTAAGGGCCGCGGTCGCACCAGGCGCCATGGTGGCGGGAATCTGTGTCCTTGCTGAGGAGCCGCGGGTTGCCGTGGGCAGGACGGTGCCGTCGCCGATATTGCCCGGGCGGTAATACGTAGTGGGGCTGGAATCCAGCTTCTTCGTGTTGAACACGGCGTTCGGTGCCAAGAAAGGGTCATCCGCCAGCGGTGCCACGTTGCGGCCGGACTTGCTGCTCTCACCGGTTTCCGTGGCGTAGACGTGGTCGTGCACATTGTCACCCGGAACCTCGGTCTTGCGTAGGTCTATGTCACGGGCGCCGACGGCCTCATTCATGGCAGTATTAGAGGAAAAGGGCCCCGGGGCCCCGAGGCGCCACACAACTGCACCGATGCCGGCGGCAAGAAGCACACCGACAACGATGAAGATGAGCGCGCGGCGCGTATCGGCTTTCACCTGTGGTATTCCTCTCGTGACATGACTGTGGTAACAAGTTGGTAACGACAATACCACGGTTGCCGCCTGGCCTAGACCTTTGATAAAGGAGAGAATATGAGTACCTGGGAAGAGCACATCCTCAGCTCTGACGTGAATACAGACTTCCTCGATGAGCTGGCTGACCTCGAAGATGACGATATTGTGGAGGCCGTTCGCGACGCCGTTATGCTCGCTGCCAGTGGCGATGCCTCTGGTGACGAGGAAAGCAACGGCCTTGCTGCGGCGACGATCGCCGCCATTTGGGCTGGCGCGCCCTTTACGGCGGGGGAGATCATTACCGAATACCCGTTCATTCGTTCGCTCGCCGGTTCTGGCGACGAGGAACTCAATGAAAAGGCTGCGGAGCTGCTGGAATCCGTCGAAGGCGAGGTGGATCTGGAGCCCTTCACCGAGGCGCTGTCCTAGGGGGCTGCCGTGACACGGCGCGCGAGTGCGAATAGTCGCTCGGAGTGCGCTGGAGCGGGATTACACCGCTGTATGCAGGGCAGAAGGCTGAACGGCATGGGGGTGTCAACATTCTCGCGAGCTACCCCCCCCTTTTTTGGCTCGAGGCTATCGCTGTCCGCGGTGTCGTTGCGCCGTATAGTGCGGGGAGGACATCGCGCGCACGCTGAAAGTGCCGCGCGCACGAAAACCGCACGACAGCTGTGCAGGATAGCCGCGCAGGAACACGGGGAAAGGAACGCCATGATCGTCGCCATCGAGGGAATCGACGGAGCAGGCAAGAACACGCTCGTCGGTCGCCTGCGCGAGGCACTCGACGTGCCGGTGCGCGTCATCGCCTTTCCACGCTACGAGGTATCCATTCATGCGCAGCTCGCGCGTGAGGCGCTCTATGGGCGCATGGGGGATATGACACAGTCGCCGTACGCCATGGCGACGCTCTTTGCGCTCGACCGCTTTGGCGTGCGCGAAGACATCGCGCCGCGCGACGGGGAGCTGGTCATACTCGACCGCTACGTCGCGTCGAACGCCGCGTACTCCTCCGCGCGCCTGGGCGGCGCCGAGGGCAACCCTGAGGTCGTGCAGTGGGTCTACGATTTGGAGTACGGCCGCTTGGAGCTTCCGCACCCGGACCTGCAGATCTTCTTGGATACGGACGTGGCGCTCGCAGCCCAGCGCGCCGCGGGCCGTGCCGCACAGGACGCGACGCGCGCTAAGGACGAATACGAAAAAGACGACGCGCTGCAGGCGCATACGGCCGCAGCCTACCAGCGCCTGGCCGCCGCAGAGTGGGGCGGGCCGTGGCTTGTGACCAGCGATGCCGACCGCGTCATCGAGGCTATGCGCGCGCTTCTCGGCGCCGGCAGTGAGGACACGAACTAGACGGCCCTGAAAGTCCCAGCATGGGAAGGGACGCGCGCCGCTCATCGCGCGGGGCGCTCCGATCCGACATACTGGGTAGGAAACGCTGCATGCCCTCAGTGTGCGACCACGCCGGCTGGCGGGAGGTCGCGTGCCACTGTGGGTGGGCAGTGCGGGATAGAGGCGCTGTGCAGGCGGCGCCACATTTGAGAAGGAGACGAGGTTTACTGTGGCCCCTAAGATTTTGGTCGTTGACGATGATCCGGCAATCTCGGAAATGCTCACTATCGTCCTGGAATCGGAGGGGCTTGAGCCCATTGCCGTGACCGACGGCGCGCAGGCCGTACCGGCCTTTGAGGACCACCAGCCGGACCTCATTCTGCTCGACCTTATGCTCCCCGGCATGAACGGCGTGGATATCTGCCGCGCCATCCGCCGCACCTCTTCGGTGCCGATCGTCATGCTTACCGCGAAGACGGACACCGTCGACGTCGTGCTGGGCCTTGAGTCCGGCGCGGATGACTACATCACCAAGCCCTTCAAGCCGAAGGAGCTCGTCGCCCGTATCCGCGCCCGCCTGCGACGCACGGAGTCGACCTCCCAGGAGCTCATCGAGGTCGGCGACCTCATCATCGACGTCCCGGAGCACACCGTCCGCCGCGTCGATGGCGAGGAAATCTCGCTCACGCCGCTCGAGTTCGATCTGCTCCTTGAAATGGCCCGCAAGCCCGGCCAGGTTCACACCCGCGAGGAACTGCTCGAGTCCGTGTGGGGCTACCGCCACGCTTCGGACACGCGCCTTGTCAACGTCCACGTCCAGCGCCTGCGCGCCAAGATCGAGCACGATCCGGAAGACCCGCAGATCGTCCTCACCGTGCGCGGCGTGGGCTATAAGACCGGCAAGGTCGGTGCCGGTGCAGCCGGGGAGTAAATCATTCTCACTCGCTTAAGCCGGTTCAAGGACCGGTTCCTCGACTCGTGGCGCTCCTCTCTGCAGGTGCGCTTCATTGGCATGATTTTGGCCGCCTCCTCGGTGGTCATGCTCATTCTTGCCTACGCGCTCATTTCCGTCCTCACACAGCGGCTCATCGACCAGAAGCTGTCCGCGGCGGAGCAGGAAATCGATCGCGCCCGCATCACGGTCGAGCAGCAGATCAGCGCCACCGGCACCGGCAATTCCGTGCAGGTGCGCATCAATTCGGCGCGCGCGTCGCTCACCCAGCTCCGCTCGGACGGCGAGTCCCACGCGGCCTTCGAGCCCGTCATCGTCGTCCAGAACTCGGACGGCACGCAGACCACCTCGCCCGAGGGGTACCGCATTCCAGATAACTTGCGCAGCCTCGTCGCCCAGGACCAGATCGCGTATCAATTCACGAATATCGATCAGACCAACGGTGGCAACTACAACGCGCTCGTCATGGGTACTCCGGCAAACGCGGATATCCCAGATACGCAGGTCTACATCGTGCTGTCCATGGAGTCCGAGGAATCCACGATGGCGCTCATGCGTGGCCTCCTGTCTGCCGCCGCCGTCGTGGTCGTCGTCCTCCTCGTCGGCATTGCCTGGCTGGCCACCCAGCAAGTCATCGCGCCGGTGCGCTCGGCCTCGCGCATTGCCCAGCGCCTTGCCGCCGGCCACCTGCGCGAGCGCATGGTCGTTGAGGGCGAAGACGAGATGGGCCGCCTTGCGTCGTCCTTCAACGACATGGCCGAGAAGCTGTCCAAACAGATTACGCAGCTCGAGGAGTACGGCAACCTGCAACGCCAGTTCACCTCGGACGTCTCACACGAGCTGCGTACGCCGCTCACCACGGTGCGCATGGCCGCGGACCTCATCGCGGGGGACGCTGACTCGCTCGAGCCGCACACGCGCCGCGCGACGGAGCTTATGACCCGCGAGCTTGACCGCTTCGAGGCGCTGCTCGCGGACCTCCTGGAGATTTCCCGGCACGACGCTGGCGTCGCAGACCTGTCCAAGGCCCAGCTCGACGCCCGCAGCTGCGTCGACTCCGCCTGGCAGCAGACCTCGCATCTGGCCGAGAAACTCGGGGTCGAGGTGCGCTTCCACGTCCCAGACGACCCGGTCATGGTAGAGGGCGACTCGCGCCGCATCGAACGCATCCTGCGCAACCTGCTCGCCAACGCCATCGACCACTCGGAGGGCAACCCCGTCGACGTCGATATCGCGGAGACCGAGGACGCCGTGGGCATCGCCGTCACGGACCACGGTGTGGGTCTCAAAGAAGGCCAGGAAGAGCTCGTCTTCAACCGCTTCTGGCGTGCCGATGCCTCGCGCGTGCGCCACTCCGGCGGCACGGGCTTGGGTCTGGCCATCGCGCGCGAGGACGCCGTCCTCCATGGTGGCTCACTCGATGCTACGGGCATCTTCGGCGTCGGCTCCCGTTTCCGCCTCATCCTGCCGCGCAGCCCAGGCGCCGAAATTGACCATGATCCCATCGCCCTCGAGCTGCCGTATGTGCAGGCCGAGCTTGCCGATGCCCCCTCCGACGGCTCGGCCGAGGGCTCTACGCTGGAGGCCACGGCGTCGGCCTCCCCGGCCAGCACCGACCTCGACGACGAGGAGCCCGAGGCTCCCGGCCAGATGCGTAAGCCCGAAACGCTGGAGGAGAAGGCGACCCCATCCGAGGAGGAGAGTAAATGATGGTGTTCCCCAACCCGCGTCACTGCACGTCGCTTCACCGTCCGGCACGCACCGTGTTGGCAGTGGCTAGCGTCGTAGCCCTTGCTGGCTGCTCGACGCTGCCGTCGAATACCGCGCCGCAGGTGCTACGTTCTTTTGCCCCGCAGGAAGAAGCCGTGCCCGTGGTTGGTCCGCAGCCGGGCCAGGAGCCGGACCTGCTGCTTCGTGATTTCTATCGTGCCTCGGCCATCCCCAGCGGCGACTATGCTGCGGCACGCGCCTTCCTCACGGACGATGCCACGCAGTCTTGGGATCCCCGGGGTTCAGTGCTTCTCGTTGATGCCATCGACTTGAACTCCGCGTCTGCGGCAGCCGAAGCCGACACCGAGGAGCGCGCCTTCTCCGTGCGTGGCAACGTCATCGGGTCGCTTGAGGACGGCGGCGCCTACCGCGCCGAAAATGGCGCCTATGAGGCGACGGTGAAGATGAAGATGGTGGATGGGCAATGGCGCATCTCCGATCTCCCAGCCGGCGTCGTTATCGAACGCAACGAGCTGCGCAATCAGTACCAGCCCGAAAGCCTTTACTTCTTCGACCGCGACCAGCGCTCACTGATCTCGGACCGCCGTTGGGTATTCTCCGGCAGCGACACCTTGGACTCGCAGCTCATCACGCTGCTCATGCAAGGCCCGTCCGCTACGCTCGCGCCCGCCGTGACCACGCTCACGGGCAACGACGCGGCCTTCGCCGGCATCGAGGACGGTGCTTACCGCTTTACTGGTCTGAGCGGGCTCGATGAAGAAGAGCGCATGCACTTTGCCGCGGTGCTCGTGTGGACGCTGTCTAACGCGGGTGTCGCGGGCCCGTACAAGGTCATCGCCGATGGCGCCGCCCTCGTCCCGGGCATGGACGAGATGACCACGGATGACTTTGCCGAGTACAACCCGCGCGCAGCGGCTACCGAGGCTAGCAGCCTCTACGCCCTCAACGGCGGCAATATTTTGAGCGTTACCGGCACCATCGTCACTCCGGTGGGTGGATTAATGGGCCGCAGCGGCCGACTCGAATCTGCGGAAATCTCGACGGAGGGCACCGTCGCGGCCGTCACGCAGCTCGACGACGGCAAGTCGCAGCTGCTGATGGGCGATCTCGATGGCACGCCGCAGCGTTCCGTGGAAGCGGACACCATCTCGCGGCCGTCCTTCGAAAACAGCGGCGAGGCCGCCTGGGCCGCCGTCGACGGCAAGCGTGTCTCGCGCTTCGTGCAGTCCTCCGCTACGGGCCGCATTGTCGAAACCGAAGTCGATACCTCGGCGCTCGACGATATCGATGGTGAAATCTCTGTGTTGCGTCTGTCTACCTCAGGTGCGCGCGTCGCGCTTATCATCGGCGGCAAAATCTACACCGGCGTGACCGTGCGCGAGGACGGCGGCGCCTACCGCATTGCGAACATCACGGAAATCGCCAGCGAGTTGGGCGGCATGGCTCTATCCCTCGACTGGCAGCCCGATGGCTCCCTCGTCGTGGGTACCTCGAGCCCCGACACTCCGGTGTGGCGCGTCGAGCAGGACGGCTCCGCTGTGTCCACGTTGCCCAGCGGCAACATCACGGCGCCGGTCGTCTCCGTCGCCGCGACGCAGACGACCATCTTCGCCACGGATGCACACGCCACGCTGCAGGTCTCCTCGGAAGATTCCACCTCTGCCTTCTGGCGCGAGGTCCCCGGCCTTCAA
>NHCFD04200__coassemble_837_pt1 | contig 8231 bp, 6 predicted proteins | sample NHCFD04200__metabat2_high_PE_023 | metagenome-assembled genome bin NHCFD04200
TTGAGGACGACGCCGATCTTCGGCGCCGCGATGGTGGCCAGATGCGCGATGTGTCCGATGCCGCGCGCGGACATCTCCGCAACGAGGTACTGCGTCTGCGGATCGCAGCGCAGCGCGGTGTACGGGTGGCCGATCTCATTGTTGAAGGAACCAGGCGGCGCGACGGTGGGGCCATCGGCACGCAGCACGGTGGCGATGAGGTCCTTCGTGGAGGTCTTGCCAGCAGAGCCGGTAATACCCACGATGGTGAGCCCAGTTTCCGCCTGGAGGCGACGCGTCACCGCGCGAGCGAGCGCCGAGAGCGCCTCGACGACAGCGGCCGCGGAGCCGTCCTCGTCATGGGCGTAGATATCGGCATTCGCGCCGTCGCCCTGCTTGCGGCCATGCGGCTCGACGACGATGGCGGGCACGCCCACGGGACGTGCGCCGAGCACCGCGACGGCGCCTTGGGCAATGGCTTTCTCGGCAAAGTCGTGGCCGTCCACGCGGGCGCCGGGGAAGGCAAGAAAGAGCCCGCCTGGGGCAACCTTGCGCGAGTCGAATTCCACGAAGCCGGTGACCTTGGCCTGCGGATCCTCGACGTGGTCCAGCCGTCCGCCCGTAATATCCGCGATCTCCTGCAGTGTTAGTTCAATCATGCTTTCACAGTCCTCGTACTCACTTCTGTCCCTCTTCCTTGGCTCTCAAGATCTCACTGCTTCTGCTTTGTAACTGCTGAATTTCTACGGTGCCTGCGTCTGCATAGTTTAGGCTCCGAGCGTGCCTGCTTGTTTCTCCTCGAGGGCGCGTGCAAGCTCCTCGCGGTCGTCAAAGTGGTGGGTCTCGGTCCCGATGATCTGGCCGACCTCGTGGCCCTTGCCTACGACGATGACGGCGTCACCCGGCCCGGCCCACGCGACGGCAGCGTCGATAGCTGCGGCACGGGAGCCTTCCTCGCGGACGTCGACCGCGCGCGTGGCAGCATTCGCGCCTTCGCGTGCGCCTTCGAGCACCGCCGCGCGGATGGTGGCGGGGTCCTCGGTGCGCGGATTATCGTCCGTGACGACAACGAGGTCCGCGCGCTCGGCGGCGTTGCGGCCCATAATGGGGCGCTTCGCCGAGTCGCGGTCGCCGCCGGCGCCGACCACGACGCCGATGCGGCCGCTCTCGCCCAGCTGCGTACGCAGCGTATCGAGCACCGCCGCGATGGCCGCTGGCTTGTGGGCGTAGTCGACGACGGCAATGAAGTCCTGTCCGCGGTCGATGCGTTCCATGCGCCCTGGCACGGCAACCTCGCTCATGCCCTCGACGAACGCCGGAACCTCGACGCCCACCGCAGAGCCAAGCCCCGTGGCCAGCGCCGCGTTGGCGATATTAAACTCGCCCGGCATGGGCAGGCGGAACTCGAGGCCCGAACGGCCGGCGCGCTCGCGCAGTCCCGCTGCGAAGTCGAAACGGACTTGCTGCGCGCCCGTGGGCTCGACGCTGAGCTGGCGCGCGGTGATTTCTGAGGTCTCCTCGCCCGTCTGCTTAGTCGTCACCGTATCCGTGGGCAGACGGTGCGCACGGGCACGTTCAACCATGCGCTCGCCCCATTCGTCGTCGACGCAGATGACGGCGCGCTCCGCCGCGCCTGGGCCGTCGAAGAGGAGCGCCTTCGCGTCGAAGTAGTCCTCCATCGTCGGGTGGAAGTCGAGGTGATCCTGGCTCAGGTTGGTAAAGCCGGCTGCCGCAAAGCGCGTGCCCTGGACGCGGCCCAGGGACAGTGCGTGGGAGGAGACCTCCATGACGACGTGCGTCACGCCCTTGTCGCGCATAAGCGCGAAGAGCTCCTGGAGCTTCGGTGCCTCCGGCGTGGTGAGCTTCGTGGGCACCGGCTCGCGATTAATCCGCGTGCCCGTCGTGCCAATGAGCCCCACCGAGTAGCCCGCATGCAGCAGGCCCGTCTCCAGCAGGTAGCTCGTGGTCGTCTTTCCCGAGGTACCCGTAATACCGATGACGGTGAGCTCGTCCGTGGGATGTCCGTAGACCTCCGCAGCAATGGTGCCGAGGACAGCACGGAGGTCGTCGACGACGAGCAGCGGACGGGACTCCCCTGCGGCCTGCAGGATGTCGCGACCGGCGGCATCGGAAAGAATGGCGGACGCCTGCGTCTGGGCGGCGTACTCGGCTCCATGGGTGCGGGTGCCCGGCAGCGCGGCGAAGAGACCGCCAGCGGTGACGGCGCTCGAGTCGAGGCTCACGGAGTCAATGACGGTCGTGCCGTCGCCTTCCACGGTGGCCTTTTCCAGGCCTGGCAGCGCCAAAAGCTGCTCTACAGTAACGCTCATAACTTCTACGGTACCTTGTCTTTCTGCCCCAACCGGGGCCCTGCCGCGTGTCGCGTCCAGCGTCAAACGCTGCCGTGCCTGCGGCCTGTCGTACTGTCCTTATTGCTGGCGGAGCACAAGCGGCTTGGCCTCCGGTGACGGCGGGATATTGTCGCGTGCGATGAGCCACTCGGCGATGTCCTTGAACACCGGCGCGGCGGACTGTCCGCCCGAGCCGTTGTCGTTGACGCCCGACTGCGGGCGGTCGAGCATGATGGACACGACGAAGCGCGGATCATCCGCAGGCGCGATGCCCGCAAACGTAATCCAGTAATTCGAATTGGAGTACGCACCGGTTCCCTCGTCGACCTGCTGGGCCGTGCCCGTCTTACCGGAGAGCTGGTAGCCCTCAATGTCATTGCCCTGGGCCGTGCCGTTTTGGTAGCCCTGCGGGTCCGACTGGAACACGGCGCGGAACATGTCCACGACGGTCTTGGCGGTCTCCGGGCTCACGACCTGCGTGTGCTTCGGTTCGTCCTGCTTGATCTCCTCGCCCCCGGCGGTGGTCATCTTCGCCACGATGCGTGGCTCGATGCGCTCGCCGCCGTTCGCGAGGGTCTGGTAAACGCTCGCGAGCTGGAGCGCCGTCCACGACATGCCTTGGCCGATCGGCAGGTTGGCGAAGGTGCCGCCAGACCACTGGGATTGATCTGGGACGATGCCCGCAGACTCATTAGGCAGCTCGACGCCGGTGATCTGTCCCAGGCCGAAGGCCCCGAGGTACTCGGCGAACTTCTTTTGGCCGAGCTTCTCCGCGAGCATGAGCGTGCCCACGTTAGAAGACTTACCGAAGATGCCCGTCGTGGTGTACGGCTCGACGCCGTGCCACGCGTCGGCAACCGTGACGCCAGCCATGTCGATGCTGCCCGGGACCTGGTGGACTTCCTCCGGCGTCGTGAGATCTTCCTGGATGGCGGCCGCGGCCGTAATGATCTTGGCTACCGAACCCGGCTCAAAGGGGTACGAGATGGATTTGTTTTCAAAGTCCTTGCCCTCTTCGAGTTGCTTATCGATGTCCTTATTCGGGTCGATGGTGCCGGTATTTGCCATGGCAAGGACCTCGCCTGTCGCCGAATCCAGGACGACGGCTTGACCTCCCTTCGCCTTGGAGTTACCCACGGCCTTCTCCAGCTTTTGCTGGACGAAGGTCTGGAGGTCCAGGTCGAGGGTGAGCTCGATGCTCGTGCCATCCTGCGCCTCCGTCTGGTCACGCAGCGTGCCCGGGATGGCCTGGCCGTCCGCGGAGACGTCCTCCGTCGAGCGGCCATCACGTCCGGCGAGCTTGCCGTCGCTCGAAGCCTCCAGACCAAACTGGCCGGTGCCGTCCATGGACACCTTGCCCACCACGTTTTCCGCGATGGATCCGTTCGGGTACTGACGGATGGCTTGGTGGTCCGCGGCGACGCCGTGGTATGTGTTGGAAATTTCAACGGCAACGTCCGGGTCCACGTTGCGCACGAGGACCTCATACTGTGTATCCGCCTTGAGCTTCTTCAGAATGTCCTTGGCGTCGACGCCCTCAATCTCGCGGCCAGCGTCCTTAATCTTCTGCGGAATGCCGGAGGCCATGTCCTGCAGGCGCGCAGCGACGCGGTCATCCTTCAGCGCCTTCTCGTCCAAGCCGTCAGCAGAGCCGTCCTGATACATGGTGGTTTCTTCTTGCTGGGCAAGCTCCTCACGCAAGCGCGTGGGCGAGACGGTCAACGACCGGGCTTGCATGGTGTACGCGAGCATCTGGCCCTCGTGATCCGTGATGGTGCCACGCCGGGCGGGATCGATGTACACGCGCTGGCGTTGCGCGACTGCCTGATCAGCAAGCGCTGGGCCCCACTTGAGCTGCACCCAGCCCAAGCGTCCACCAACAACCAACGCGGCGAGAATGAGCACGGCCATGACCTGGCGTATGCGGTGGCGCATGAGGGTGGCTTGGTCCTTGCGGACATTCGCCTTCCTCCGCGCCGCGTCGCGGCGGGACTGGGTCTGTTGAAACTCGCGACGTCCCTGTGGCTGCTGTTGTGGCCTTTGTTGTGCCACACCACCGCGCGAGGCGTGCTGCGCAGACGGGCGTCCACCGCGTGTGCGGCGGGATCCGCGGCCCGCACCGCCGCGGGAATTCGACGAATTCGACGGAGTCACCAGTTTCTTTCGCCACCTGTCTATCACTGAACTGCCATTAACATCTATGCCGCGTTGTTCTGCATGGTAAATACAGAAAACGCGCGGGCATGCACCCGCGCGTCAGCGTGCCTTGAGCCAACCGGATTAGTTGGTCCGACGCGCCGCGTAGGGCGCCTGGTAAGCCTGCTGACCTTGCGGAGCCTGCACGGACTGCGCTCCTTGCGGGACCGCGTTGAGGTTGCCATTGACATCCTCGGTCTCGTTCGGGTCGCTCGATGCCTGGCCCGGTCGAACCGGCGCACCGTTGACATCGATAATAGAGTCCGTTTCCGGTTCTGCCGGGCGGCGCTCGGCAATGTCGCCATTTTCTTGGACCTCAACGATTCCCGCCTGGGCCGGAACGCCCATGGAATCTTCCGCGGCGCGGCGCGCCACGTCCGCTGAAGAACGCATGTCCTCGAGGTCACGGTTGAGGGTCTCGAGTTGATTGTCCAGCGTGTTCTCCTGGACCGTAAGCTGCTGAATCTTGAAGGTCTGCGCCGTGGAAAGGCCGGAGAGCCCCATGGCGATAAACACGCCGCCGAGCAGCAGCGCGAGCGCGTAGAACGAGGTCTTCGCAAAGGGGCTGACGCGCTGGACGGTGCCAATGCGGCGGCCGCGGTGCGTGAGCACCTGCTGGGAGCCCACGCGCTGCGGACGGCCCTTGCGCACGCGCGGCGCCGGCGACGTCCGCGAAGGAAGCAGCGCAGTCTTCGCGCCGCCATCTTCGGCGGACAGACGCTCGGTGCGTTGCGGCCCAGTGGTCATTCCGCGCTCGAAGCGCAAGGAACGCGCGCGGCCACCCCGGCGCTGTGGAGATTCGCTGCGCGTGGAGACGCCACGGTCTTCGACCAGGGTCGCGGTCTGACCCCAGTGCTGGTCGTTGGCTGCGGTGTAGTCCCGGCTCGCGCCCATGGTCTGCCGTGCCTTTCTCGTGCTCGTGGTCATGTGGTGGGTCTCAGTGGTGTGCAGTCGGTCTGTCCGGCTCATCGCCGCCTTCCCTCGTGGACGGGTTCCGGCCCGTGGAAGGAAGGTGCGCCGTCGAGGCGTTCCAGCGCCCGCACGCGGACGGAAGCTGCGCGGGAGTTCTCAGCAATCTCCGCGTCGCTCGCCTTCTCCGACCCACGCGTAATGACGGTGAAGTGGGCCGCGGTGCCCGGCAGATCTATGGGCAGCCCCGGCGGCGTGGTGGACGTGGACAGCTCCTTGAACGCCGCCTTCACAATCCGGTCCTCGAGGGACTGGTAGCTCATGAAGACCGCACGCCCGCCCACGCGCAGGGCATCCGTCACGACGGGGATAACCTGCTCGATAGCCTCAAGCTCTCGGTTGACCTCCACGCGCAGCGCCTGGAACGTGCGCTTCGCCGGGTGCCCACCGGTGCGACGCGTCGCCGCCGGGATGGTGGCGTAGAGCAGCTCCACCAGGCGCGTGGACGTGGTGAATGGTTCCTTCTCACGCTCGCGCAGGACCGCCGAGGCGATCTTGCCAGCGAAGCGCTCGTCGCCGTAGGTCTTGAGGATACGCGCCAACTCGCCATGCGAGTACGTGTTGAGCACGTCCGCGGCCGTCACCGGCTGGGACGGATCCATGCGCATGTCCAGCGGCGCGTCCGTGCGGTACGCAAAGCCGCGCTCCACTTGGTCGAGCTGCATAGACGAGACGCCCAGATCAAAAAAGCCAGCCGCCAAACCGTGCTCACGCGCCACCTCAAAGACAGGCCCCTCGCCTGCTGCAATGGCCGTGCCCACGTCATCGAAGCGGGCATTCACGCCCACGAAGCGCTCGCCGAAACCGGCCAGCCGCTCCCGTGCCGCCGCCAAAGAAGCCGAGTCGCGGTCGACGCCCACAACGCGCAGCCGCGGGAACGCGTTCAGAAAATACTCCGTGTGTCCGCCAGCACCCAGGGTGCCGTCGACAAGCACGGCGGTCTCTCCCGCGGCTTCGACAGCCGGCGCAATGAGCTGCGCCATGCGTTCACGCATGACTGGGACATGGCCGTGATTAGCCATGATGTCGTAGTTCTCGCTCATATCGGGCCGTGCCCCCTTTCCTACCGCGTCGTCTCGTGTGACGTGTGGACCGTCAGCCCGCTTAAAAGATCGCGTGCAATTTTTAAGCTGTAGAAGTTATAAAGAAAGTGCGTATAGAGCCCTGTCCGAGGCAGGTTTCTGATATCGGGGAAGTACACCAGAGCATCCGCCTCGGGCAGAGTCCTTACACGCACTGTGAAGTTCTGCAATCCGCCTTATAACAAGCCAGCGAGGACATCGTCCGCGTCGCCTGCCGAGTAGGCATCTTCAGTAGCGGCCTGGTACTCAGCCCACTTGGCTGCGTCCCAGATCTCAAGGAAATCCACGGAGCCAATCACGACGCATTCCTTGGTCAGGCCTGCATAGTCGCGATGTGCCGCCGAAAGGGTGATGCGACCGTTTCCATCGGGACGCTGTTCATCCGCACTCGCAGCGAGATTACGAATGAAGGCACGTGCCTCCGGGTTGGTGCGCGAAACAGCTGCCGCCTTCCGAGCTCGCTGTGCGAACTCTTCCCGCGGATAGACCGCCAAAGAGTGGTCCTGCCCCTTCGTCACCATGAGCCCGCCAGCCAAGTCCTCGCGGAACTTCGCCGGGAGCGTAAGCCGCCCTTTGTCATCGAGCTTCGGAGTGTAGGTTCCCAGAAACATCCCGGGCCCACCTTCCTAATTTCGAGAACTCCGGTTCCTCTCGTGATGGTCCTTCAGGCCGTGTGCGCGACCCTCCGTTCCACCGCTGCGCCCCACTCTACCCCACTTTCCCCCACCATCAACACCGCGAGACCCATGTTTCGTCGTTGTAATTTTAAAACTCCCAGGCAAAGGCCAAATTTTTCGGTGGGTCAAAATCCCGTGCCCCACCCGCGTTGCCCCCGCTTCTTTCCCCCACGTCCCATGTGCCCCACCTTGCCCACTAGCTTGTCGATGCCACCCGTCCCCCACCCCACCTGCGCTTTCCCCGTTCGCTCACTGCGGTGCCGACGCCTCCACAGCGCACCGGCGCATAGAATGCCCGCCGCGCCTGGGCTTGAGTGGGGCAAAGTGGGGAATAGTGGTCACCAGGGGGCGCAGTGGGCAAAAGTGGGGCGCCGTGGCCTTCGCCCCCTACGCCAACCCACAACGGCATAAAAAATCCCGGCCCCTCACCAGAAGTGATGGGACCGGGCGGAAAGTCCGGAAGCGGGAACTAGCGCTCGAAGCGGCTGCGGAACTTATCTTCCATGCCGCCAGACTGCGAATTCTGCTTTGGCGTCTTCTGCCGTGCGCCGCGCACCGAGGTTTTTGCCACCGAGCTCACGTTCGCGTCGCCGCGGAGCATCCACACACCCGCACCGAACATGACGAGGAAGCCAACGATGGACAGCGCGACGAACCACAGCGACATCTGCGCCAGCGCCACACCGCCAATGAGCAGAACAAGGCCCACTACGACGAGCGCGACGCCACGCAACGTGACGCGGCCCTTCGCCCCTTCGGTAGCGGAGGCCTCCGTGACTGCAGCACTAAACTTAGGATCATCAGCCATCAACGACTGCTCGATTTCACGAAGTGTGCGCATTTCCTGTTCAGACAGAGACACAGCTTCCTCCTGCGGATCAAATTAGGGGCCAAAAGTGGGTTTCTACCTAGTCCAACGTCCAGAGTATCGGGTTAGTTCCCGAAACCCCATTTCCGTTTAGCAGATCACACCCACA
>NHCFD04200__coassemble_849_pt1 | contig 8160 bp, 8 predicted proteins | sample NHCFD04200__metabat2_high_PE_023 | metagenome-assembled genome bin NHCFD04200
CGGATTTTTTCGGTTTATTTCAATATCGCGGTAGCGCGGTATGAAAAGTTCCCTGCGCGGCCAAGAGTGCTCAAAATCACGTAATGAAGTCTATTGCTTCAATAGTGAAGTCAAATGATCCGGGAATTGTCGTCAAAATTACAGCGAGTGAGAGTGGTGCGACTACGCCTTTCGTGGATTTAATGGTCAATCCGGCCGTGCGATAAGGCGCGGTCTACTTATTTCGGTTGACTTCATTTGTGGCGCACGGGGCCCTCCCTCTATTTAAAACTGGATTTCCCGTTCATAATCAATCGTGGTGGACCTCGTCCTTGGGGCCCATGAATATCTCTCATGCACCGCACACGTGCTTGTTTCGTGTACATCCGTTTGAGTACGACACTTTGAGTACAACGCTCTGAGTACAACTCTGTATCTCAACTGCGTGCACGGCGGCGTGATAGCGGTGTTCACAATCTGAATCGACAGGAAGATACATGTCAATCACCACTAGCAGCGAAGACCGGTCTAAGCCGGTACTGAAGCTGAGTAGCGTGTGGGTGCAGGGTGTCGCTCTCGTCATGATCTTTGGCTTCTTGGTCATGGGTTTCTTGGCGTACCGCACCTACACCGCCTCAATGCCCCTGCCCGACAAAATCGTGTCGCAGTCGACCGGCGAGACCGTCCTGACTAAGGAAGAGATCCTCAACGGCCAGGCTCTGTACCAGGCTCGTGGTCTGCAGCAGTATGGCTCTGTCATGGGCCATGGCGCGTACCTCGGCCCCGACTACACCGCAGAGTACCTGCGTATGGCAGCCGACAAGGCCCGCGAACTCAATGATCAGAACGGCTACCCGGACTTCGTTGATGAGAATGCAACGCCGGAACAGGCTGTCATCGACGAGTTCCGTACCAACCGTTACGACGAGGACACCAAGGTCCTTGAGTGGACGGACAATCAGATTGCTGCCTTTGAGTCCAATAAGGCGTTCTATGCCAAGTACTTCGGTGAGGATTCGCACGAGAAGGGCCTTCCTTCTAACTTCATCACCGACGACAAGCAGATCAACAACCTGGTCGGCTTCTTTGGCTGGACCGCATGGGCTTCGGCCGCTGAGCGTCCGGGTCACGATTACTCCTACACCAACAACTGGCCTGCTGAGCCGCGCGTTGACAACGGCCCGACCGCTGACCTCGTCGTGTGGTCCGTGCTCTCGCTCATCGCGCTCATCGGCGGCACCGGCCTCATCTTCGCCATCTACGGCCGCTGGTCCAAGTCCATCGGCTGGCACGCAGAAGAGGCCCCGAACCTCGACTTCACCCAGCCGGGTGAGGTGGGGCTGACCAAATCCCAGAAGGTTGTCTCCTGGTTCGTCCTCGTTATCGTCCTGCTCTTCCTTATTCAGGCTCTCTTGGGTGCGGCCACGGAGCACTATCGAACAGAGCTCACGGGCTTCTTCGGCATTCCATTGCAGGAGATTCTCCCGTACAACGTGTCGCGTACGTGGCACCTGCAGCTCTCCCTGCTGTGGACCGCTGGTGGCCTGCTTGCCGCCGGTATCTTCATCGCCTCCTTCGTGGGCAAGAAGGAACCGAAGGGCCAGCACTGGCTCGTGTGGTTCCTGCTCGGTGCTATCGCCTTCGTCGTCTTTGGCTCGATGGCCTTTGAGTGGCTGTCCACGATGGGCTACATCAAGGAAGGCACGCTGTTCTCCCAGCAGTGGGAGTTCCTTGACCTGCCGCGCTTCTTCCAGGTTCTGCTCACTGTGGGCATGTTCGTCTGGATCTTCATCCTGTTCCGCCAGCTGCGCGGCCGCCTGAAGAACGAGCATAAGTCCAACATGCCGTGGCTGTTCTTCTACGCTGGCATCGCCATCCCGGCGTTTTACGCCGTGGGTAACCTGGCTGGCTCGGAGACGCACATCTCCGTCGCTGAGTTCTGGCGCTTCTGGGTCGTCCACCTCTGGGTGGAGGACTTCCTCGAGCTCTTCACGACCGTCATGGTCGCGTACGTCTTCGTGCTCCTCGGCGTGATTCGTGAGCGCATCGCGCTGGGCATCATCTTCCTCGACATCATCCTGTACTCCACGGGTGGCGTCCTGGGTACCATGCACCACCTCTACTTCTCCGGTACGCCGGTCGAACACATGGCTCTCGGTGCCTTCTTCTCCGCAGCCGAGGTCGTTCCGCTGACTCTGCTTACCGTCGAAGCATGGACCTTCATGCAGCTCGGTTCCCGTCAGCGTGCCTCCGGGGAGCGTCCGTTCCCGCACCGCTGGGCCGTTATGTTCCTTGTGGCCGTGGGCTTCTGGAACTTCCTGGGCGCCGGTATCTTCGGCTTCCTGGTTAACCTGCCTATCGTCTCCTACTACGAGATCGGTACGGCGCTCACCGCTAACCACGCGCACGGCGCCATGATGGGTGTCTACGGCTTCCTGGCTCTCGGCCTGTCTGCCTTCGCACTGCGCTACCTCATCCCCAAGAACAAGTGGTCTGACAAGGCCATGGCATGGTCTTTCTGGCTCACCAACCTGGGGCTGCTGTGGATGGTTGTCATCTCGCTGCTGCCGCTGGGCATCATGCAGCTCTACGAGTCTGTGGCCGTGGGCTACGTCGACGCACGTTCCCTGGGTTACATCACCCAGCCGGGCAACTTCATCATGGAGTGGCTGCGTATGCCGGGTGACGTCATGTTCCTCGCCGGCATCATTCCGTTCCTGTGGATGGCTCTCAAGGGTGTTCTCTACAACAAGGAGATCCCCACCACCGAGGAGCACCCGACCGATCCGCTCTTTAGCATTATCGCTCCGGATGACGATGACCACGCCGGTGAGATTCCGGTCGGCTCCTCCGTGGGCCTGGTCTCCGGTGGTAAGGGCCGCGTCGACGACCGTCGCCGCGTCGCTGGCCGCCGCTACGGCTACGTCGACGAGCGCGGTGCGTTCGTTGAGGAAGCCGATCCGGATTCCGGTCGCGGCGACTCCGCGGCGTCCGGTCCGCAGGATCCGAAGTTCGATTCTTGCACGAAGTGGGGCGGCACCTACGGGTCCGACAAGCGTAACGGTGCTGACGGCACCAACGCCGATAAGAAGTAAGAGAAAGGGAAGCGAACATTCGTTATGGACGCACCTGGAATCTTTACCGTCCTCGCGGCGGCCTATGGTCTCTTCCTCGTCGCGGTGGCATGGGGCTTCGACCTTATGGCGAAGCAGACCGCGAACCGCACGATGAGTAATCAGGCGGGCACGTTCCGTTATCTCGAGGAACACGACGCCTGGCAATGCCCCGAGGATCAGTGGCTGTGGCCATCGAGCTTCGATCCGGAAAACCGCGTCATGCGCTACCGCGCGAACCCGACGGTGTGTAATACCTGCCCCGTCAAGGATGCCTGCACGGTCTCGCACCATGGCCGCGAGGTCACCCGTCAGCTTGATCCGTGGCCGCACTCGGATTCCGGGCGTTTCCATCGCGGTATCGCTCTGGGAGTCGTTGCGATGGCATACCTGCTGCCGCTGAGCTCGATGATCACCAACCACTCGCTCTCGGAGATTCTCATCTCCGTCGGCACCATCATCGTCATCACGGGCCTCGGCGTGTACCCGTTGGCTCGCCATCTGTGGAATACGCCGTCGAACGCACCGAAGATTGTGGTGCCGGAGATGAGTAACCGCGAAGCCGAGCTGTCTGCGCAGATTGACCGATTCAGCTCGAAGTTCGGAAATAGTACGCGGACGCGTTATAGCTCGGACCGCCGCAAGGAAAAGGAAGCAAGCTAAATGTCAGCATTCGTCTTTTGGCCGATCGTGATCGGCATAATCATCGCACTCATTATCGTGTTCTTCATGTACTCCCTGAAGGTCATCAAACAATACGAGCGCGGTGTGGCGTTCCGCTTCGGCCACTTGCGTCCGCTCCTGCAGCCGGGCCTGCACTTCATGTGGCCGGGAATCGACAAGCTTGAGCGCGTCGATCAGCGTGTGGTGACGCTGACCATCCCGCCGCAGGAAATCATCACCAAGGACAACGTCTCCGTGCGCGTCAACGCCGTGGTCATGTTCGAGGTGACGGACGCTGAAAAGGCCGTCCTGCAGGTCGAAAACTACGCTGTCGCGACCTCCCAGATCGCCCAGACCACCCTGCGTACCTTGCTGGGGCGTGCGGACCTCGATGATCTCCTTGCTCACCGCGAGGAACTCAACGAGGACCTGGCCAACATCATTAACGGCCAGACCGAACGTTGGGGCGTTATCACCCGCATCGTGGAGATCAAGGACGTGGAAATCCCTGAGATGATGCAGCGCGCTTTGGCCCGCGAGGCTGAGGCAGAGCGTGAGCGTCGTGCCAAGGTCATTTCCGCGCACGGTGAGCTTCAGTCCTCTCGCGAGCTGCGAGAGGCCGCTGAGGAGCTGGGCAAGGCTCCGGCTGCGCTGCAGCTGCGCTACCTCCAGACCGTCCTCGACCTGGGCGCAGACCAGAACTCGACCATCGTCTTCCCGCTGCCCATCGACATCATGGGCGGCTTCATGGAAAACCTGGGCACCTTCTCCAAGGGCTTCCAGGACTTCAACAAGAACATGTCGCAGCTCTCCGGCACGTCCGACGCTGTGCAGTCTGGAAACGAGTCTGAAAAGTAGCCGCTTGCGGTAACCCCGCATACGCTCACCCCGGCCCGCCCCATCACATGATGGGGCGGGCCGGCGTCGTGTATGAGTGCCTAGAACTCGACGGTCTCACCGGTCTCGACGCGCTGGTATCCGGGCACGCCCACCTTGCCCAGCATGCCGTCAGTAATCGCTTTGCCGCCGGGGGAGAGTACCGCGTCATGGATAGGGATGGTCACGCGTGCGCCGACCTTGACTGCGTAGTCTGCGGCCTCGGAACCCTTGACCCACGGCGCCGCAATCGGCAGGAGGAGCACCTCAACGGGCAGAGGACATTCGACGTATTCGTCGCCCGGATGGAGCAGGCCATCCATGTAGTATCCCAGGTTCTCTGGTCGTGGCAGTGACGGGTGGATCTCTGCGTGCTGGCCACCAAATACTCGAATGTGCTGGCCCAGAATGTCGAACTCTGAGTCACGCTGCACCACCGTGTCTTCCGCGCGGTCACCCAAAGCCGCGATAGCTTCGGCCGTGCCCCACACTGGCAGGCCGGAGTTGCGCACCGCGTCGACGTTGAAGTGGTCCGGGTGCGCGTGCGTGAGTAGCACCGCGTCCGCGGACTTCAGGCACGCCGGGTTGGTGAGTGAACCCGGGTCGATAACGATGGTGCCCTCAGGCGCGTCGATGGCGATGGCGGAGTGGCCGAGCATGGTGAACTTCATGCGCCCAGCCTAGCTGCGCCCCACGACGCGCCGTTGAGTTCTATCCGAACGTGAACGAGAACAGCTCCACGCCCGGGCTCACCGCCAGATGGAGCGTGCCCTCTCGGGCCGCGTCCCCGCGCAGGAGATCAACGTCCGTGTCGACAATGTCTCCCGATAAGCTAGCTCGGCTTAACGACTTGCTCGTTGCGTCTGCGGCGGGGGATACGCATGCCTTTTCCGAGTTCTACGACGCACTGGCACCGCTCGTCTACGACGTGACGCTCCACGTTCTGCGCAATCCAGCTCTTGCTGAGGAAGTCGCCCAAGACGTCTTCGTCGAGGTGTGGTCTAAGGCCGCACACTTCGATCCGGCGCGGGGTTCGGCACGCACCTGGGTGGGACGCATCGCCCATGGCCGCGCGGCGCTGCGGGGTGATGACGTGGAAACAGACGCGCTCGACCGTGTGGAGTCGCAGCGTCTGCGCGCCGCCGCCGCTATTGGTGAACCCTACAGCACGGCGGTGGAGCTGGCGTTCTTCGGTGGCCTCACCCACGCCGAGCCGGCAGAATCAACGGGAGTACCGATGGGCACCGCAAAGACGCGCGTGCGCGATGGCGTCCGCAAACTGAAGGAACTGATGGCGAGGGAGGAACGATGAGTAATACGCGTGAATTCGACGACGCGAGCTTTGAGGACTTCCTCGACTCCGTGCCCGAGGTCGAGCCACCGGCCCAGCTGAAAGACGTTGTCTTCGAGCGCATCGAGCGCACACCACAGGAAACGACCACTGTAGTTGCCGGGGCGGTAACGACAGCGGCAGTGGTGACAGCAGTGGTGAGGGCGGCGTCAGCGACCTCGACGCGCGGCGCCGGCGTCCCTGGTTCGCGGTGGTCGCCGCGGCGCTCGTTCTCGTCATCGGCGGCGTGACCGTCGCGCAGTTCCTTCCGGCTGGCGAGGACACGCAGCTGGCCCAAGACGCACCGGCCCCGGAGAGCCCTGGCGAGAAGGAAATGCACGCCATCATGGGCGCGGAGGATCTGCGCAGCGCCGATGCCGAAGCCGAAGGCGCACGCCTCCAGATTGTGTCTTCCGAGGACATGGGCAAAGCCGGCGCGATGGTCGACGGCGAGCCGGAGCTAGACGCTGGCATGGGCGCGCAGGTGTGGGCCGTGTCGAGCACCGGCGAGATGAGCTCCGCCGGCGTCATCGGGCAGGACCCGCACGACGGCGTGTGGATGCCTTTCGACGGTGACGTCACCAAGGTGCTCGTCACTGAAGAGCCCATGGCTGGCAGCGCGGAGCCCTCTGGACGCACGCTCGCGTCGGTGACGCTCAACGCTTAAGCCGCGCTGCCGTCGCGACGACGCGCAGCGCGGCTTCGAGCTCGCTATCGGCTAAGTGGCCGAAGCCGAGAACCACGCCGCCGGGTGCGTCCTCGCCGCCCCAGTACTCCGCGAGCGCGGTGAGTCCCACGCCCAGACGCCCAGCCGCCGCGACAACCTCATCGGTGGGTTTCTCGCAGAGCAACACCGCGTGCAGACCACCTCGGATGGGGAGCAGTTGCGTGCCCGGGAGGTCGCCGAGGTAAGAATCCACGAGGTCGCGGCGGCGGCGATAGGCGCGGCGCACGGAGCCGGTGTGGCGACGCAGCGCGCCGCTAGCGAGGTAGCTTGCCAGTGCGGATTGCGTGATGAGGCTGACCGGTTGGCCCGTCAGCTCGCGTTCCGCGCGTAGCCGCGGCACGAGCGAGGATGGCGCGACGAGATAGCCGCAGGCCACGCCGGGGGAGATGACCGAGGAGAATGTGCCCAGCAACGCCGTGCGCGCGGGCTCCAAAGCCGTGAGCGCTGGCAGTGGCTGGCCCGCGTAGCGCAGCTCCGAGTCGAAGTCGTCCTCGATGAGCAGGGCGTCCGTTCGCCGAGCCCACGCGACGAGCTCCGTGCGGCGCGCGGCCGACAGCGATTCGCCGTACGGGTACTGGTGGCTGGGCGTCACGATGAGCGCGTCGAGTGGCGTGGCAGGGACGCGCACGCCCTCGGAGTCCGTGGGAATTTCCGCGACGGCGTGGCCAAAGGCCGAGGGAATGCGGCGCAAGCTGGGGTAACCGGGCGACTCGACGCCCACCGTGAGCGCGCCGCCGAGCGCTGGCGCGAGCGCGCGGAGTAACAGCGCCAGTCCCTCGCGGGCACCCGAGGTGATGAGGATGCGCGCCGGGTCGACGGCGAGTCCGCGCATGGTGCCGAGGTGCGCGGCCACCTCGTGGCGGAGGGCGGGGAGGCCGGAGGCGGGGGCATCGGAAAGCGGAGTGGACGCCGCGCGACGCCATGCGGAGCGCCATTCGGGGGTAATGATGCCCGCGGTGTCTGGCGCGCCGGGGGTAAGTTCCACGAGCGCGCGGGCAGGCTTGTGCACGGCCGGTTCCGGGGCTGGGGGAACGGGGTTGTGGTTGAGGCGGCGGCTCACGTGCGTGCCGGAGCCGACGGTGGCCTCGAGGTAGCCCTCGGCGAGGAGCTGATCGTAGGCGGAAACGACGCTACCTCGGGAAATGCCGAGTTCTGCGGCGAGCTGACGTGTCGAGGGAAGGGCCTCGCCGGGGGAGAGGATGCGTGCGGAAATCTGGTCGCGGATGGCGTGGGCAAGTTGCACCGGAAGGGTGCGGGTATCAGCCGGGTCGAGGACGACGTGCATGGGGTAAGGATAAGTGGTCTAATTCAATCGGGTGAAATTGGCTCTTGTAATAGACCACTTGCGGCGCTGAAATAGTTGCCATGACTGAACAGATTGCAACTACCCGTGTGAAGCGCGGACTCGCTGACATGCTCAAGAACGGCGTCATCATGGACGTCGTCACCCCGGAACAGGCCAAGATCGCGGA
>NHCFD04200__coassemble_890_pt1 | contig 7825 bp, 7 predicted proteins | sample NHCFD04200__metabat2_high_PE_023 | metagenome-assembled genome bin NHCFD04200
GCCGCCCTCGCGTCGATTACCGAGCCCCTGAATAAGCTGGGTCTGGACTACCTCGACCTCGTCATCATCCACTCCCCGCAGTCATGGGCCGAGTTCCGCGCGGACTCCAACTTTGATAAGGAGAACCTCGAGGTCTGGCGTGCGCTCGAGCAAGCCCAGGCGGTGGGCCGCGTTCGCTCCATCGGCGTCTCCAACTTCTTAAAGTCCGACCTGCACAACATCCTCGACCACGGTTCCGCGCCGCCGGCGGTCAACCAGGTGCTCGCGCACGTCACCAATATCCCCACGGATCTCATCGACTTCGCCAAGTCCCACCACATCACGACAGAGGCCTACTCCCCCATCGCCCACGGCGCGGCGCTGAATATCCCGGAGCTCAAGGAGATAGCAGAGCGCTACGGCGTCACTGTGCCGCAGCTGTGCATCCGCTACACCCTACAGCTGGGGCTTATCGCCCTGCCCAAGTCCGCGACCAACGAGCACATCGAGTCCAACGCCGACGTCGAGTTCGAGATTTCGGACGCCGACATGGAAACCCTCAACAACCTGCCACCGCTCGAGGACTACGGCGAGGACGGCTTCTTCCCCGTCTTCGACAAGGCCGCCGCTAACCGCAAGGCCTAGTCCACACACGCAAAAGGCGCGCTTCCGGCAATGGAAAGCGCGCCTTTCGCATGCGGTTTTAGAGCGCGTCGTACTCCGCATCCGTGACCGGTTCGAGCCATTCGTTGGTCGCGCCCTCGGCCGGATCGGGAAACGCAATATGGCTAAACCAGGAGTCCTTGGCCGCTCCGTGCCAGTGCGTGACCTCCGGCGGGAAGTACAGGGTCGTGCCAGCCGTGAGACGCACGGGTTCCTCGCCCTCGATCTGCGCCCAGCCCTCGCCGGCGGTGCAGATAATCGTCTGGCCCGCCTTGTGATGGATATGCCAGTTATTGCGGCAGTCGGACTCGAGCGGCTTTAAGTAGGACTGCCCCACGAAGTACTGGGCGTAAGCGTCGTTGGGAGCTCCGATGCCGAAGCGGTCAGCAGTTTCAAATTCGGTACGGGATGCGTATTTCATATCAAATCTCTTTCATGCAGCGTTGACGTATATAGGGGTGTGGATTTAAGAATTCCGCGACTCGGCCGCGTTCTTGATGGCGGCCAGCGCGGCCAGCGAGCGCGGATAGCCCACGAGCGGCACCATGACGAGCACGCACCGCTCCAAGAACTCGCGCGTGGCACCCAGGTTCATATTCGCCGCCGCGTGCGCGGTGGCGGGCCCGTCCACCCCGCCCTGTGCGACGAGGTAGAAGAAGGTGGCGAGCTCGCGGGCGCCATCGGAAAGCCCGACGCGCGTGTAGTAATCGCCGAAGCAATTGGCAGCGAGCAGATAGTTGATATCGCTGACCTGCCAGAAGTCCGCCATCTGCTCCCCAAAGTAGGCGACTTGTTTGGCGGTGCCAGCCGCGCGGCGGGTCGACGTCCGGCACTGGGTCACTACAGGCAAGGCGATGCCTCTGCCCAGGCTGCTAGAGCTGTCCGGCCAGTTGCTCGAACATGGCGCTGCGGCGGTCGCACGCCGCTAAGGTTGTACGCATGGATAAAATCGCAGTAGTAACCGGAGCCACCGGCGGCATGGGCCGCGAAATCATCGCGGACTTGGCCCGCACCCACCACGTCTACGCGCTGGGCCGCCGCGCGGAGGCGCTCGAGGGCCTCGACAACATCACGCCCGTCGCCATCGACGTGGTCGCCGATATCGAGGACCTTCCGCTGCCGGAGCTCGAGCGCGTCGACGTCCTCGTCCACGCCGCCGCTCGCGCCGAGCACTTCTCGGTCGACTCGGCCCGCCCCGCGGACTGGCGCGCGCAGATGGATCTCAACGTTCACGCACCCGCCGAGGTCACCCGCCGCTTCCTTCCTGCTCTGCGCGCAGCGGGCGGTACCGTAGTCTTCATCAACTCAGGCGCGGGCCGCCACTCCTATGCGGACAACGTCATCTATGCCGCAACGAAGCACGCGCTCTACGCCCTCGCGGACGGCCTGCGCCTCGCTGAGCCCGATATGCGCGTCTCCACCGTGGCACCCGGCCCCACGGACACACCCATGTTGCAGGGCCTGCAGGATTACAATCCGGAGCACGTCATCGCGCCGGTCGAGGTCGCCCGCGCCATCCGCGCCGTCGTCGACGCCGGCCCCACGACACAGCTCACCGAGGTCCAGGTCCGCCCGCGCCTCGAGCTCGCGCAGCGCGCCGCCCTCGGCCGCGACTAAATAAGCGCGAGCAGGTCCGCCGCGGCGCGGTCGGTTTCCTGCAGCATGAGCGGGTCTGTGCCCGGCATCGGCGAAATCGTCGTATCCGGCCACTGCGCGTACGTCGGAATGCCCACGACGTGCAGGCGCTCGTCCACCGTGCCATCCGCGTGCACGGTCCGGCGTTCGTGCGTCGTCTCCGGCGAGCCGGTCTCCTGCCCGTCATCCACGAACGGCCGCACGCGCTCCCCCAGCGACAGCGTGAGCGGGTCCGCGCGGTGCCGCACGTCCGGGCTGTGCATCCACGCATCAATAAGCACGCTTGCCGATGCCGCCTTCGTCCCCGCCGTGAGCGTCGCCTCACCGTCGGCGAGCGTCAAGGCAGGGCGTGCGCCGAGAAACGTGACCAGCCCGGCATCGACGAGCGCGAGGAGCTCACGCGTACGGAACAGCGGCGGGCCCGAGCCCACCATCTGTCCCAGCGCCATGAACTGGTTGAAGGATCCCGAGCGCGACTCCCAGCAGAACCGTCCATTCGAGCCCGCGATGGACGAGGGCTTGCGGCCTGCAGAGATCACCCACAGGCCCGCCTTGAGCGGCGAGCGACGCGCGGCGACGGCCTCCGCGATGTCGCGTTCCATGCCCGTTGCGATATGTGCGGTGAGCTCCTCGCGCGTCATGCCTTCGGTGCCGGCGAGCGGGTAGAACCAGTCGGTAAGAACAAAGGGCTCGAAGGTGGCACGGCCAAGCTTGGTCTCGAGCGCGGCCGGGGTGATCGTCGCGTCGAACTGGTCGACGGGCAGGTCCTCGTCAATGGTCGCGAGAATCTCGGCGAGCGGGACAGTGAGCGCCTCCGGGCGTACCTCAGCGAGCGTGCGGTAGTACTCCGCAAACGCATCGCGCACGAGCGCCGGCCACAACACTCGGCCAAAGTTGAGCGAGTTCGTGCGCGGCTCGACGCGGCTCGCCTCAATGGTCGCAATCAACCGTTCGAGGTTCGCGCGCGGCGGCAGCGAGTGATACTCGCTCTTCGGCAAGTACGGGTAGCCGCGGCCCGAGGAGACGATAAGGCGCGGCTCGCGGCCGGATGCGATGTAGCGCAGCCCGGCGCGCGCCGATTCGTCCTCAATGAAGCGGCCGCCGCGGTCTATGGTGAGGCGCGCCATGACGTCGAAGAAGCCCATGCCCAAGCCACGCACGAGCACGTCCTCGCCTGCAGGCACGGCGCTCAAGTCCTGCTCCACCGGGTTGGCCGGCGCGACCCACTCAATCTCCGCAGCCGCGAGCGCGCGCTCCTCCGCGTTTAGCGCAGGCGTCGTCCAGCCCGAGGCCATGACGGTTGTCGCGGCTTCAATGCGCGTGCCGTCGGAGAGCTCGATGACGTCCACGCCGTCGCTTTCAGTCAGGCGCACCGCGCGGGCCGCGTGGCGCTCCACTGTCGCCGTCTCCGGCAGCTCGCCCAGCGCGACCTCGAAGACCCACGCGATGTACTCGCCGTAGAGCGCGCGCGACGGGTTCGACTCCGGCACAGTGGCATCCATCTCGGCTTTAAATTCATCCGGTACGTGCGCGGGGTAACGCTCCACGAGCGCGGCCTTCGCGGCCGGAATTTCTTCGCCGCGCAGCGCCTGAATCCACTCGAACATCGTAGGGCCTTCAAGCACCGGCGCGCCCACCGTGGAGCCCGGCTCGGTAAACAGCGTCACGGCGCCAGCCAGCGTATTCATGCACAGCGTACGGGTCTGTTCCGTGTTCCAGATGCGGCCGGAGCCGACCTGAGCGTCATCGATGATGTGGAGCACCACCGCGCGTCCCGCGAAGGCGGGCTCGCGCAGGTAAGCACCCAGGCGCTCGACGAGCGAGACGCCGCGGGGACCCGCGCCCACGATCGCAATCGCCGGAGCGGCGGAAGGAATTTTATTATCAGTCACCTCGTTGACAGTACTACTAGACAGATCAGTATGTAAAGATGAGACAAACTCGTCCACTGTGGTGTACTGTTCACTCTCGTTAAACTTCAACGCTAAAGGAAAACTGTGAAATCTCCCTTCCGTGCGACGCTCGCCGCCGCGCTGGCTCTCGCCCTCGCCGGGGCGGTGACGAGCTGCGCGTCTCCATCCTCCTCGTCGGCATCTACCGACGAGGATTGGATTACCTACCTCGAACCCCAAATGTTTAGGACGCTTTATCCGCCGGCCGCAGGCTTTTACCCCAACGGCGGCGTGGTCAACCAGATCACCGACCGCCTGCTCTACCAAGATCCGGAAACGCTCCAGCTCTCCCCGTGGATCGCCACCGACCTGCCTAAGATCAACGCGGACGCCACGGAGTACACCTTCGACATCCGCACCGATGTTACGTACTCTGACGGCACGCCGCTCACGGCCGAGAACGTCGTCGCGAACTTCGACCTCTACGGCAAGGGCGATAAGTCGCGCACGCTCAGCTCCTCGGAGCAGATTACGAACTACGACCACGGCGAGGTCGTCGATGACGACACCGTGAAGTTCTACTTCTCGGCGCCCTCGCCCGGCTTCGCCCAGGCCACCGCCGGTTACAACGCGGGCCTCGTCGCCGACTCCACGCTGCAGCTCGACAACGAGGGTTTTGCCCCCGGCAACGCCGAGGCCGTCATCGGCTCCGGTCCCTTCGTCATCACAGGCGAGACGCTCAACACCGCCCTCGACCTCACCGCGCGCGACGATTACAACTGGGCCCCGCCCGCCATCGAGCACCAGGGCCGCGCTCGTCTCGATGGCATCCACTACCGCCTCGCCGCGGAGGAATCCACCCGCGCCGGCGCGCTCGTCTCCGACCAGGCACAGATCGCCCGCCAGGTCTCCGCACCCGTGGAAAAGCAGCTCGAGGCCGAGGGCATACACATCATCGCCCGCGGCACGAACTCGATGAATAACCAGCTCGCCTTTCGCTTCAACCACCCCATCCTCAAGGACAAGCGGGTGCGCGACGCGATCATGAATGGCATCAACCGAGAAGAGATCATGCGCATCCTCTTCTCGCCCACCTACCCGCTGGCCACGTCCACCGTCGCCGCGACCGGCCTGGGTTACAAGGACCAGTCCGCCGCCTACTCCTACGCCCCCGAACGCGCCAAGGCGCTCCTCGACGAGGCCGGCTGGGTCCCCGGCGAAGACGGCATCCGCGTCAAGGACGGCCAACGCCTCGCCCTGCGCGTCAACACCGCCCTGCCGCAACCGCGCTCCAAGGAGGTCCAGACCATGGTCCAGGAAGACATGCGCGAGCTCGGCATCGAATGGCTCATCAACGCCGGCGACCAAGCCACGCAGAACGCGGACGCCAAGGACATCGACAAAATCCAGGTCTATCACTCCATGGTCGGCCGGGCGGATTACGACGCCATCCACTCGCTGTACTCGGTCACCAACCGCGACGCCTTCCTCAACCAGGACGCCGACGGCAACCCCATCGACCAGCACCTCGAGGACTTGCTCACCACGGTCATCTCCTCGCCCTCCGACGCCGAGCGTCAACAGGCCACCGAGGACGTCCAGGACTACATCACCGAGCAGTCCTACTCCCTGCCGCTCTTCGAAGAACCCGTCGTCTACGCCGTCGCGCCCTACCTCAAAGGCTTTAGCCCCGAGGCCGTCGCGCGTCCCTGGTTCTACGAGGCCTACATCGACCACGCCGCCAAGGAGGCCCAGTAATGGCCCACATCGCACGCCGCATCGGACAGGCCGTCCTCGTCCTGTTCATCACCTTCACCGTCGCCTTCCTCCTGCTCTCGGCCCTGCCCTCTGACGGCGTCATGGCCCGCTTCGGCGACCCGGCCCTAGGCCTCTCCCAGGCCGAGATTGACGGCATCCGCGAGGAGATGGGCATCGACAAGCCTCTGCTCACGCAGTACCTCACCTCGCTCGCCGGCTTCGTCACAGGCAACTTCGGCATCTCCACGCAGACCGGCACCGCCGTGAGCTCCATGGTCGCCACCGCACTGCCGCACACGCTCGCGCTCGCCGCGAGCTCCATCGCCCTGGCCATCGTCGTCGCGCTCGCCTTCGCGTTCCTCGCCACGACGGTCCCCGCCGTGGGCGGCTTCTTCCGCGCCCTGCCGTCGTTTATGGTCTCCCTGCCGGGCTTCTGGATCGCCATCCTCCTGCTGCAGTTCTTCTCCTTCAAGCTCGGCTGGGTCCGCGTCATCGACCCGAGCCCCTTCGAGGGCCTCATCCTGCCCACGCTCACCCTCGCCGTGCCCATGGCCGCACCCCTCACCCAGGTGCTCATCCGGTCCATCGACGACACCCGCGCCATGCCCTTCGTCCAGGTCGTCCGCGCCCGCGGCGCCTCCGAGTCCTGGGTCTTCTGGCGCAATATCCTGCGCAACTCGCTCCTCCCCGCGCTCACCATGGTGGGCCTCCTCTTCGGCGAGCTCGTGGGCGGTGCCGTCGTCACCGAGACCGTCTTCGGCCGCCCCGGCCTGGGCTACCTCACCGTCCAGGCGGTCTCCAACCGCGACACCCCGGTCCTGCTCGCCATCGTCATCATCGCTGCCACGGCCTACGTGCTCATCAACCTCGTCGTCGACCTGCTCTACCCGGTCCTCGACGTCCGCCTGCGCGAGCGCCCGCTTTCCGATGCCCCCTCCACCTCCGCCCAGCTTGAAAGGACCGCCTAATGCGTCGCTTTACCACCACTGTCCCCGTGGTCCTCTCCGCGGTCATCCTCGTGGTCGCCTTCGCCTGGGCGCTCTTCCCCGGCGTGTTCACCTCCGCGGATCCGTACTCCGGCACAGATGTCGCCCTCCAGGCCCCGAACTCCGCGCACTGGTTCGGCACGGACGCCGTGGGCCGTGACGTGCTCGCCCGCGTTATCTTCGGCGCCCGCCAGTCGCTCCTCGGCGCGCTCATCGCCGTCGCCGTGGGCCTCGTCCTCGGCACGTTGCTCGGCCTTCTCGCCGGCACGCTGCGCGGCTGGGTCGACACCGTGCTCATGCGCGTCGTCGACGTCCTGCTGTCCATCCCCGGCATCCTGCTGTCGCTGTCGATCATCATCCTGCTCGGCTTCGGCTCACTGCAGGCCGCCTTCGCCGTCGGTATGACCACCGTCGCCGCCTTCGCCCGCCTCGCGCGCTCGCAGGTCATGACGGTCGCCAACTCCGAGTTCGTCGAGGCCGCCTACGGCTCCGGCGCCACCACCGCGCAGGTGCTCGCCCGCCACGTGCTGCCCAACTCGCTCACGCCCGTCCTGGCCCTGGCCACCCTGCAGTTCGGCACTGCCATCCTCCAGCTGTCCATCTTGGGCTTCCTCGGCTACGGCGCCCCGCCGCCCACGCCGGAGTGGGGCCTCATCATCGCCGAGGGACGCGACTTCATGGCCACCTCCTGGTGGCTCATCATCCTCCCCGGCCTGGCCATCGTTGCCGTCGTGATGAGCGCCAACCACCTGTCCCAACGCCTCCAGAACCGCGAAGGAGCCCGCGCATGACGCTGCTCAATATCGAAGACCTCTCGGTCTCCTACGGCAATAAACCCGCCGTCCAGGGCATTAGCCTGCACGTCGAACCCGGCGAGATGACCGCCATCGTCGGCGAGTCCGGCTCCGGCAA
>NHCFD04200__coassemble_895_pt1 | contig 7779 bp, 8 predicted proteins | sample NHCFD04200__metabat2_high_PE_023 | metagenome-assembled genome bin NHCFD04200
ACGCTGACGACGAACCTTGCCTCGTAAGCCTCAACACGGCAGAAGAAAAATCACTAACCCCGGTGATATGCGCATGTCGCGCATGGATCACTCCGGGGCTTTCGACAAATGCGGAGGACGTAGTCGCCTCCGAACGTTTAGAATCCCGCGCTGGCGAGTCGCAGACCAGCCGGTACGTCCGCCACCACGTGATGAGCGCGAGCCTGCACGTCGGGGTGTGCATGCGGGAAGGTGAAAGAGGCATCGGCAAGCTCGTGCATGGGCAGGTCGTTGAAGCTGTCGCCGAAGGTGGAGAGCTCGACCTCGGCGCGGGGCAGGCCGAGGTGCTCGAGGAGCCACGTCAAGCCCGTGCCCTTGTTGTGGCCGGACGGCATCATGTCGAAGAAGCCAGTGTTGAGCGAAGTCGAGACGTCGTAGCGCTCGTTAATCCACGGGATGACCTGGTCCTGAAGATGCTGGTTGTTCGGCATGTAGGCCGAGAGCAGCACTACCTTTTCGTCTTTGAGCTCCTCACGGCTGACCTCGCGGGCACTGGATGATGGCATTGGTGGACTCGGGGATGCCCTGTGTGACGATGCCGTCTGCGCCATCGAGCGTCGTGCAATACAGGTTGAGCCCCGGTGTGCCATCGAGGTGCGCGGCGACTTCATTGACGATCTCTGCGTCCAAGTGGTGCTCGTAGAGGACCTGGTAGTTCGCGTCCGTGATGACGGTGCCGTTGTAGAGGACGTGGTAGTCCATGTCGACGCCGAAAGGCTCGAGCGCACGGCGGACCGAGTCGATGGACTTGCCCGTCGCGGAGACCGCGAGATTGCCCGCGGCGCGCCAGTCCTTGATGGACTGGACCGTTTCAGGCGCGATCGCGTGATCGATGTAGACGGTGCCGTCCATGTCGAATGCCGCAATCTTCATGGACAACACTGTAGTGGGTTTAGGCCTCGCCCGTGTCCAATAATTTCTGAAAGCCGGCTTCGTCGAGGATCGTGAGCCCTAAGTCGCGGGCCTTCTGCTCCTTGGAGCCGGCGTTTTCGCCGACCACAACGTAGTTGGTCTTCTTCGACACCGAGCCCGAGGCCTTACCACCGCGAGTGAGGATGGCTTCCTTGGCGCTATCGCGCGTGAAGTTCTCCAGGGTTCCGGTAACGACGATGGTGAGCCCCTCGAGGGTTTGCTCCTTCTTGTCGGTCTCTGCGACCTCCATGGACACGCCCGCCGCGGTCCACTTCTCCACGATCTCGCGGTGCCAGTCGACGTCGAACCAGCTCTTGAAGCTCTCTGCGATAATGCCGCCCACGCCGTCGGTCTCCGCAAGGTCCTCCACCGCCGCCGCGCGCAGAGCCTCCATCGAGCCATAACGAGTGGCCAGTGCACGCGCGGCGATAGGACCAACATGGCGGATGGACAGGGAGACGAGGACGCGCCAAAAATCTGCGTTCCGGGCGGTCTTCAGGTTCTCTAGCAGCTTTTTGCCCGGCGCGTTGAGCTTGCCGGCCTTGGTCGTGTAGGCGCTGGTGCCCAGCAGCTTTTCCTCGTCGAGGTCGAAGAGATCGCCTTCGTCGTGGAGCACCCCGGATTCGATGAGGTCGCGAGCGGCTTCCTCACCGAGCGCCTCGATATCAAGCCCCTTGCGGGAGGCCAAGTATTCCAGACGCGCGGAAAGCTGCGCCGGGCAGCTGCGGGTATTCGGGCAACGCCAGTCTGCGTCACCATCTTTCTGTGGGGCGAGCTTCGTGCCGCAGGACGGGCAGTTATCCGGGAAATGCCACTCTTCCTCCGTGCCGTCGCGCTTCTCGGCGACAGGTCCGAGAACCTCCGGAATGATCTCGCCGGCCTTGCGGATGATGATGGTATCCCCGATGAGCACGCCCTTGCGCTTGACCTCGGACTGGTTGTGCAGCGTGGCGCGCGAGACCGTCGACCCGGAGACGAACACCGGCTCCATCACGGCGTACGGTGTCACGCGACCGGTGCGGCCCACGCCGACCTCGATGCCGAGCAGCTTCGTGGTCACTTCCTCCGGCGGGTACTTGTACGCAATCGCCCAGCGCGGCGCGCGGGAGGTCGCACCCAGCGCGCGCTGTGAAGCTAAGTCGTCCACCTTGACCACGAGTCCATCCATCTCAAAGATGGCGTCGTGGCGGTGGTCCGCCCAATACTTCACGCGGTCTTGGACGTCCTTGGCGGAGGTCACCTGCTCCGTGTATGGGGAGACCGGCAGGCCCCAAGCTTCCATCGCCTTGTAGGCGTCGTGCTGGCTCGTGGGCGCGAATCCTTCGCGCGCGCCAATGCCGTGGCAGACCATGTGGAGACGACGCTTCTTCACGTCTCCAGGATCCTTCATGCGCAGGCCGCCAGCCGCCGCGTTGCGCGGGTTGGCAAACGCCGGCTTGCCGTCGGAGAGGCGCTCCTCGTTAATCGCGCCGAACTCTTCCGGGCGCATGTAGACCTCGCCGCGGATTTCCACAAGCGCCGGAACCGGATACTCCTCGGTGCCTGTGAGCTCGTGCGGGATGTCCTCGATAACGCGGGCGTTGTTCGTGATGTCCTCGCCCACGCGGCCGTCGCCACGGGTGGCGGCAGTCGTGAGCTTTCCGTCGCGGTAGACCAGGTCGATAGACAGACCATCGATCTTCAACTCGGTGAGGTACGTCTTCGCCGGGGTGCGGTCCAGCCAGTCCTGCATCTCGGACTCGCTAAAGACGTTATCCAGGCTCATGAGCCGCTCAAGGTGCTCAATATCCGCTGCGCCCTCCGGTGCCGCGCCCACTTCCTGGGTCGGCGAATCCGGCACGGCCAGCTCGGGATGCTCGGCCTCCAGCTCCTGGAGACGACGGAACAGCGCATCAAAGTCCGCGTCCGGAATGATGGGCTGGTCGTTGTAGTAGAGCTCGCGGTGGCGGCGCACCTCTTGGGCGAGCTCGGACCATTCGCGTTGGATATCAGCTGGGTTGGTCACGGGGAACAGTCTACTGAAGTGGCGGACATGACTTCGAACTACATCAGCCTCCCGTGGCATCTTTTTTACACCGCGGGACGCTCCCTCAACCTTTCCGAATCTGTAGCCGTAGTAATAAGCTTTCGAGGCTCTGCAACAGAAATAGTTGCGTCATCATCGACAGCGTCGGCAACTGCTGTTTCGATAATTTCTCTGAGTACTAGGCCAGTGGTTTCACCGCGTTGTGCAGCAATGTCACGAACCTTGTTAAGAACGCTCGCTGGCAATCTGACCTTAAAGGCGCTCATAGGCTCCGCGGCATTATGGCTTGCTTTGTCGTGTGCACCGTTCTCCAGGCTCGCTATCAGCCGACATTTCAATTTCCGCAGAAAAATCATTCGTGTCATAGTATTCAGCCAGATCCTTGAGGTTCTTCATCATCGCTCCTTATGTTGTTTGGAAACTCCGTCGTTCTCGAATATTCAAGTCTCGTGCAGTAACAACCATTTCGCGACCGTCGCTCGCTTCGGCTAGTACCACCATGGCGTATCTGCCAGCATTGGTCGTCCCGAAAACAGGCATGATTTCATTCCGGCCATCGAGATATTTCTTGGGGTGCGAGCCCAAAACTTCTTCTACTTCCCCCGGAACAATATTGTGCCGAGCGATATGTGCCTCGATGTCTTCGTTCCAATGTCAGCTCATGCCACATCCGGGTCTCCGCCGATCAAAATACGTATCGTACGCGCCAACTATGCAATGGTCGAGAGCCGTTTGATTCAACTGTTCGGACTAACCAATCCTTCGCACAATGGTCGCGACTGCTTCTGCCGGAGCATCACACCAGACCCGCACGTCGTTGATCGATACGGCATGTTCCTTTTGCCACGGCCATCTCGGTGCTGAAACAAGCACAGGAGACGCCAGCTTGATATGGATGTTGGTCCCATCACCATTCCCCAGAATCAATGTATCTGCGTCGACAGCGTGCCGCTCATGTGAATAGCCACGCGACTGCACAACGCTCGCGACTGCACTCGGGGCGATACGTGCGATATCTCGCCCCGCATGCCGCAGTACGAGGTCTCCATCAACGAAGTGTGGATAGACGAAAGCTGCTCCAAACACGCCCCACAGCAAGACGAGCGAATAGAGGGAAACTACGAGGATGACTGCGCGCAGCCAGACCCACGGCACCAGGAGCTCGATTGCAATGCATTCAATCCCTGTTGCACCTGTAACCGCAGCCGGAATTACCCACCACCCGCGATACGAATCAAGGGCCACTCCCGAGTAGCGTCGATGTCGCAGAAGCAGCAAGACACCGGTCGTCAGCACGTGAAGCTCCGATTTCACTGCCCGAACTGGCGCCAAATCCTTGTCACGATTGGCAAAGAGAAAGAGGCCTGCAAGAAGAAGCTCGAGAGCAATAAATCCCGCGACGGTCACGGATCCTTGTCCGAGCCCAGCGACAACGATGAATAATTCTACCGCAAGAATAGTGCCGAAGAGTACTGATATAAGGACTGCGCGGGCTTTCATCGCCGTATCAACTCCAGCGCCACCACCTGGCCATTATGTGCTGCGATGTCGTTCGGTTGGAGGTCTAAATACCCCGGGGTTAACGTCTCAATAATTCCGTTCATGACGCCGTCGGAATAGGCTGCAAACCACTGTTCCGCGAGCGCATCGCACTTCGGGCCAGGCTCGGTTTCCCCCAGTTGTACCCACAGCTGGTGGTGCTGCCTCACTGCGGAAACACACTCTGCCGAGTGAACGTTGGCTTGGAGAACTCGCCACGTCTGGTCGGTGGCGACCCCCGAATAGGACATGAGATTCCACGCATCGATCTCCTGTGCAATGTCCTGTTCCGACAATCCACCGGCTGCAAGCACCTTCTCCACTTCAGCCATAAGCTCACGAGGTGCCGGCATCGGTGGATTGTCCCTGAGTCGAAGGAGCCGGGCACGTTGCGCACCTAGCTCAACAATTTTGCGATCAATTTCGGCAAGTGCGGCATCATACAACGCGTTTTCGGAATCAACGACCACGGATTTGAGCGGAATTCCTGCCACGACCAGTTGTCGAACTTTCACTACAGCCTCGAGGTCCGCAAGACAGTAGTCCCGGTACCCATTCGCTTTCCGCTCAGGTTCCGGAACCACACCCTGTTAGTGATAGTGACGAATGGTGCGAAAACTACAGCCTAGCACGCGGGCGACTTCAGAGATCCTCATAAGGCTTTTATAAACTATGACGTCGCGTCAAGGTCAAGGCACGAACGGCTACGACTTAAAAGTTGACGTATTTTTGCCACATGTTTTCCTACACGTGGCGCAGCCGTATCGACAGCCAACAGGTTGACAACTACGACATCGAGTTTCTCGGTGGTGCTCCGCGCCCAAGGCCTACAACTCACAGACAAGTACGTTGCGCGTTGGCAGCTCACGGCACCGTCTAATTGGACAACCTCGCACTTCAGCTTCAGCGTCACCGTGCAGGGTAAGGATAATTGGTCGTCTTCCATCGCGACTTCAGGCAATCAGCCCACGGGACTCCCTGCGCCAGGACTCGACGCTGGAGTAGATCTCTCCAGCGCATTAGACATCGATTTGGGACGTTGCCCAATGACGAACAGGATGCCCATTCGGTGGCTCGGCCGGCTTGAGGACGACGTTGTCCGCACGCCATTCATCATGGCGTGGATTGATATGCCCTCTCTGCGCGTCATCGCAAGCGACCACTACTCCCCCTCAGCATCCAAGAGTTCCGTGCGCTACGAGTCAGGAACGCGGGACGTCAACGTCCATCTCAAAGTCGACATCAACGGAGTTGTCCTCGACTATCCCGATATCGCACGGTGATTCTCGACCACGCATCACTCCCAGTCCCCTCATCGTTAGTGCCGAGTCGATCGAACTTGACAGCAGCAGTTGACGCGCAAAAAGAGCAAACGTACAATTTTTTGTACAACCCCAAGCGTGAAGGAGATTTACGATGCGCACCATGACTTACTCCGATTCTCGAGCTCATTATGCCGAGGTACTCGATTCCGTCGTGGATGACCGAGAAGAGGTCATCATTACTCGAAACGGCAAAGAATCAGCCGTTATTGTTTCGCTCGATGATTACAACTCACTTCGGGAAACCGCCTATCTTATGCGCTCTCCCGCCAATGCCCGCCGCCTCTTCGATGCAATTGAGCGCCTAGAAAACGGCAGCGGAACCGAGCACGCTCTCGTCGAGGACTAGCCTCCATGAAGCTCGTCTGGGACGACAACGCGTGGGAGGACTACGTATGGTGGCAAACCCAAGATCGCAAGGTTCTCAAGCGCATTAATGCCCTCATCAAGGACATTAAGCGCAACGGAAACGAAGGCATCGGAAAGCCGGAACCGCTCAAACATGATTTTGTAGGCTACTGGTCACGGCGTATCACCCATGAACATCGCCTGGTCTATAAAGTCACCGACGATGCCGTGCTTATCGCCATGTGCCGTTATCACTACGGGCAATGCTAGGGCGGACGACCATTAGAAAGTCAGCAACGCCTTCGTCGCGCGCCGTTCGTCCATGGCGGCGTAAGCCGTGGCGGGATCGGCAAGCGGCAATTCGAGGCCGAAGACCACGCCGGGATCGATGGTGCCATACTTAATGAACTCGATCAGGTGCGGAATGCGCGCGTACTCGGACTAGGTGCCGACGCCGCCAACCATCTCCGCGTGCGTGCAGAACGACTGATAGCCCGCCTGGCAGATCTCGCACGTGTTGTCCGAGGCGACGAAGGATCCAACCACGAGATCGCCGGCCTTGACGTTCTTGACCTCAGCCCCAACTTCTTCAACGACGCCGACGTATTCGTGTCCCATAGGGCGATCCTGAATCTCGCCATCGAGACCGCGGTAGGCCCACAAGCCGGAACTGCACACGCACGTCAGCTCCATCTTGATGATGGCGTCCGTCGGAGCTTCGAGCGTTGGATACGAGCGTTTGACGACGCGGACGTCTCCGGCTTCGTGCACGACTACTGCGCGCATAATGACTTCCTTCTCAATGAGATTGTGGGAGTGTCCCCATGGGATCCGCGAGACGATACGCTGGCACTCTCACCCCACGATCATAGTCTCATGTCCAGCAGTTTTGACGTTCCTGTCTTCATGTCGAGGCGGGGCGCTAAGGTGTAAGCCATGAACTTCGACGCCAGCCGCATGCTCTCTTTCGATCTCGAGACCACCTCCGTTAAGCCCAAGGAAGCCCGCATCGTCACCTCCGCGCTCGTGCGCATTGATGGACGCGACGTCGACGCGCGCGAGATGCTCGCCGACCCAGGCGTGCCGATCCCTGAGGAAGCCGCCGCAGTCCACGGCATTACGACCGAAAAGGCCCAGGCCGAGGGCCACCCGCACCATGAAGTCCTCGCCGAGACCGTTTCTGCAATCAAACAGGCCTGGGCTGATGGACTCACGCTCATCGTCTACAACGCGCAATATGATCTCTCGGTACTGCGCGCCCTCACCGGCGACTTCACGGTCGACGGCCCGGTCTTCGACCCCTTCGTTATCGACCGCGTCATGGACAAGTTCCGCAAGGGCAAGCGCACTTTGACGGACGTGTCCGCCCATTACGACGTGGAAATCGGCAATGCACACGAAGCCACTGCCGATGCCCTCGCTGCCGCCCGCGTTGCTTGGAAGCAGGTCCGCAAGTTCCCAGAGTTGACCGAGATGGACATGGACGAGCTCATGGAATTCCAGGCCGTTAAGTGGCACGAGGACCGCCTGAGTTTTAAGAAGTATCTCGAGGGCAAGGGCCGCGACGCCTCGGACGTTTCCACCGCGTGGCCG
>NHCFD04200__coassemble_896_pt1 | contig 7768 bp, 6 predicted proteins | sample NHCFD04200__metabat2_high_PE_023 | metagenome-assembled genome bin NHCFD04200
CGCTCTCATCTTCACCAATTCTGGGCCGACCACCGTCGTCCAGTCATGGGGCGACGGTCTCTCAGGGCTGCTCTCCTTCATGACCCAAATGGCGCTCGTTCTTCTCCTCGGGTCAATCCTTGCAGGCACGCACGCCGTGAGCCGAGTACTCAAACGCCTCGCATCGGTGCCCAAAACCGCACTGCAGGCGTATCTCTTCGTGTTCTTTATTGGCGTCGCCGCCATGCTGTTTTCCTGGGGTCTGGGCCTCATCCTAGGAGCCCTCCTCGCCAAGCGCATTGCTGTTGAATTTCATCGACGTGAAACCCCCATCAGCTTCCCCATGCTCATCGCCTCCGCATACTCGGCGATGGTCATTTGGCACATGGGCTACTCCGGCTCCGCGCAACTTACCGCCGCTACCGAGGACTCCTTCATCGCCAAGCAACTCGGCCACACGATCCCCCTCGGCGAGACCCTCTTCTCATGGTGGAATCTTCTCGGCATTGCATTAACGGTTGCCTGCGTCGCTACCATGCTCTTCATCATTGCGCCCCGCCACATCAATCCTTCCCACGTCATCGATGAATCGCACTTCGAAGCCCTCGCCGAAGCCGAATGGCATGCAGCACCCGGGCGTACCTTCGCGGACCGCATCGACAGCAGTCGTATCCCCACCCTCCTCACAGGACTCGCCCTCGTCGCGTACCTCGTCGTACATTTCGCTCACGGCGGCAGCACGACGCTCGACATCGTCAACTGGCTCTTCCTGGCACTCATCTTCCTATTCGTGCGCAATGTCCACGAGCTCATAGAACTCACCGCTGACGCCGCCTCGAATGTCGGCGAAATCCTCATCCAGTTTCCGCTCTACGCCGGCATCATGGGCATCATGACCGGTACCGGCCTGGCCACGCTGCTGTCCGATTCTATTGTCGCCGTCGCGAATCCAGAGACCATCGGCGTTCTCGGCTTCCTCTCCGCTGGCATTGTCAACTTCTTCGTCCCCTCAGGTGGTGGCCAGCTCGCCGTCCAAGGCCCCATCCTCCTCGACGCCGCCCAGTCCATGGGCGCCGACCCCGCTGTCGTCATCATGGCCATCGCATACGGCGACCAATGGACAAACATGATCCAACCCTTCTGGGCGCTGCCCATCCTTGCGGTCGCCGGCCTGAAGATCCGCGACATTCTCGGATACACCACAGCCACACTCATCGCCGCGGGTATCCCACTCGCAGCCACCATGCTCCTCGTCGGCTTCGTCGGATAGTCTCCTCGCAACAGCACGCAGCCCGGCTCCGGCCGGGCTTTTCTGTTGGAGCCAACAGGATTATCAGCCCAAAAATCACCGAATCATTGCACACGCACACATTGTGACGTAGGCTACTCTTCAGACTAATAGCCATTCGCTAAATGGGAGGATTGACCACCATGACCGACATCCATTTTGTCTCCGCTGCACGCTTACCCATTGGAAAATTCGGCGGCTCGCTGGCACGTTTCAGCCTGGAGGACCTCGGTGTCACGGCGGCCAAGGCTGCTATCGATCGTTCGGGGATTGCGCCCGCGGATCTCGACTCCGCCGTCATCGCCAACGTCCTGCCCGTCATCCCCAGCGACTTGTACATCTCCCGCAAGATTGCACTCGGCGCGGGCATGGAGGACTCCTCGATCGCGATGAACGTCAATCGTCTCTGCGGTTCCGGCGTCCAAGCCATCATCTCCGCGGCGCAGCAGCTGCGCGACGGGGACGCCACGGTCGCACTCGCGGGCGGCGTCGAGTCCATGTCCAAAGCTCCGTATTCCGTCGAAGGCGCGCGTTTTGGCAAGCGTATGGGCGAGGGCAAGCTCTATGACTGGCTCACCGGTGCACTGTCCTGCCCGTTCGGCACCGGACACATGGGAGTCACAGCCGAGAACGTCGCCTCTGACCATGGCGTCACCCGCGAGCGTCAGGACGAGTTCGCGGCCGAGTCGCAGCGCCGTGCGGCCGCCGCGCGCGACGCGGGACTTCATACCGAGGAAATCGTGCCCATCGAGACGAAGAAAGGCACCTTCGACCACGACGAGCACATCCGTGAGACCACCCCGGAGGCACTCGCTGGGCTCAAACCCGCCTTCCAGAAGGACGGCACGGTCACCGCCGGCAACGCCTCCGGCATCAACGACGGCGCCGCCGCGGTCGTGCTCACCACGGGCGAGGAGCTCGAAAAGCGCGGCCTGACCTCCTTTGGCAAGCTTGTAAGCTGGGGCATCGGCGGCGTCGATCCCACGCGCATGGGGCTGGGCCCTGTTGCGGCCGTGCCGAAGGCCCTGGAGAAGGCAGGACTCAGCCTCGACGACATTGATCTCATTGAGTCCAACGAGGCCTTTGCCGCCCAGGCACTCGTGGTCCAAGACCAGCTGGGCTTTGACCCCGCCAAGACGAATATCTACGGCGGCGCCATCGCCCACGGCCACCCCGTCGGCGCCACGGGCGCCATCCTCACCACGAAGATGCTCTACGCACTGCGCCGCGAGGGCAAGCGCTACGGCCTGGTCACCATGTGCATCGGCGGCGGCCAGGGCATCGCCATCATCATCGAGAATGAGTAGGTCAAGTAAATGACTATCCAGAAAGCCGCCGTCCTTGGCGCAGGCTCCATGGGCGCAGGCATCGCCGCGCTCTTAGCCTCCGCCGGAATCGACGTCCTACTCTTCGACATCACGCGCGAGGGCGCGCAGAAGGGCATTGACATCCAGGTAAAACGCAAGGGCTTCTATCACCCAACGCACGTAGAGAATATTCGCCCGGCCGTCACGGGCGAGGACCTCCAGCTCCTCGAAGACCGGGACTGGGTCATCGAGGCCATCTTTGAAGACTTAGACGCCAAGCACGACCTCTACGCGCAGGTCGAGCCGCACCTCAAAGACGGTGCGCTGCTCACGTCGAATACATCGACGCTGCCGCTGGCGCGACTTCTCGAAGGCATCACTCGCCCCGAGACCTTCGCGATTACGCACTTTTTTAATCCGCCCAAGATCATGCGCCTGGTCGAGCTTGTCGCCACTAACGACGACACGGCTGCGACGCTGCGCCTGGCCATCGAGCAGCAGCTGGGCAAGATCGCCCTCGACTGCCGCGACACCCCGGGCTTTATCGCCAACCGCGTGGGCTGCTACTGGCTGGCCGCTGGCGTGTTTACCGCCCGCGAGCACGGCGTGAGCTACGAACTTGCCGATGCCGCCTTTGGCCGCGCGTTCGGCATCCCCCGCACCGGAGTCTTTGGCTTGCTCGACTACATCGGCCTCCAGCTCGTCGCTCCCATCTGGGGCAGCCTCGAAGCTGCGCTCCCCCAGGGCGACCGCATCTTCGACGTGCCGCTGGGCCATGACGAATTCATCGCAGGCCTCGTCGAGCGCGGGCTTACCGGACGCACCGGCGAGGGCGGTTTCTACCGCGGTCGCGTCGGTGCGCGAAGACTACTCATATGGCCCGCGCGTGCAGCCGGACGATCCTGTCGTGGGTCTCAAGGACCCGCGCGAGGTCATGGACACCGACTCCCCCGGCGGCCGGTTCGCGCGCGATCTCTTCCTCGCGACGCTGCGCTACTGCTGCGAGGTTGCCCCGGATATCGCGGACCACGTGGGGCTTATCGACGACGGTCTCAAGCTCGGCTTCGGTTGGAAGAAGGGCATCTTCGAGCTGGCCGATGCCGTCGGTCACGAGTGGCTCGTCGCGGCTTTCGCGGCGTCGAAAGGCGGAGTGCCCGCGCTGGTGGAGGCGGCATCGGAAGGCTTTTACCCAGCTGCAGTCCAGGTGCTCTCCTCGACGGGCAATCCCGTCGAGCTGCCGGAGCGCCCCGGCGTGGTAACACTCGCGGGGCTCCGCGCGGCAGGCGCCACGGCGGTGCTCGAGCACGAGGCCGGGACCTTGCACCGCGTCGACGCCGAAAGACGCGGGATCGGCATCATCGACCTCCACACGCCACTCAACTCCCAGCCCACGGCAGGGCTTGCATTCCTCCGCGCCTGCGTGGAGCACGCGGCCGAGGCAGAGGATATCGACGCACTCGTGATCGGCAACGACGAGGCGCGTGCGTTTAGCGCCGGCGCTGATCTGCCTACCATCGCCGAGGCCGCGGCATCCGGGGATGCCGAACGCGTACGAGGTCTCATTCGCGACGGCTCCGAGACCATGCGCGCCCTGCGTTTCGCGCCTGTGCCCGTCGTGGGCGCGGTGCGCGGCGTGGCCTTGGGCGGCGGCTGCGAACTGGCGCTGGCCTGCGACCGCCTCGTCATTCACGCCGCTACCAAGGTTGGCTTCCCGGAACGCAACGTGGGTCTCTACCCCGGCTGGGGTGGCTCCGTCGCCATGCTCGAGCACAACCTGGATGCTGGCCACGCCGATGCGCACCAGCGCGCCTTCGACTTCATTGCCTCCGCGACTCCCGCGCCGAACGCCTATTTCGCCCGCGACGTGGACGCCGTGCGCGAGAGCGATGTCATCCTCATGTCCCCTGACCACGTTCTTGCCCGCGCCATCGAGGAAGCCGCCGCGCTGGCTGAGGGGTACACGCCCCGCACGGACGTCTCGCTACCGCTCTACTCCGGCCAGCCGCCGCTCGACGCCGCCTGGCCGCTCGAGAACACGACGGAAAATGACCACGCCATCGTGGCCCAGCTTGCGAAGGTCTACACCGCGGGCGCGCTCGACGAGCAGGAGGCCGCCGGCGACGCGAACGGTGCGGCCACGCTCTCCTACTCAGAATTCAGCGACCGTGAGGTCGAGCTCGATGTCCCCGTCCTGCTCTGGCCCGCCAACGTGAAACGCTCCGCGCACATGGCGCGCACGCGCACACCGCTGCGCGACTAAGCGGAGGGATCCGTCTGCTCGACGACAACGATAGCCACAACGCCCGAATAAGGCCTCAAAATTTTGAGATCCACGGTCTTATTCGGACGTGGTGGCTATTTTCGGTGGATTCGACTCGTTAGACTATCGGCGTGTCTGACTCTCCCGAAATCTCTGCGTCTACGCTCTCGTCGCACGCCCGGACCATCGTCCTCACGGTGGCGCTGCTCAACCTCGCGGGCTGTCTCGTCGAGGCGAGCATCGCCGCGGCCATCGGCTCGGCCTCGCTGTTCGCGGACGCGGCGGACTTCCTCGAGGACTTCCTCATCAATATTCTGGTCGTCACAGCACTGGGGTGGTCGCTCGCGAGCCGTCGCAAGGCCAGCTACGTCCTGGCCGGACTCATTCTTATTCCGGCGTGCTCGGCGATCGGCATGGCCATCTGGAAGATGGTGACTCACGAGCCACCGGAGGCCCTCACCCTGTCGGCGACGGCCGTCGGCGCGATGATCATCAATCTTGTCTGCGCCCTGCTGCTCGCCCAACTGCGCAACGCGGGCAGCGCGCTCACCCGCGGCGCGTGGCTCGCCGCGCGCAATGACGTGGCGGCCAACCTGCTCATTCTGGCCGCCGGCGTGGTCACCATGTTTTGGTTCAGCGCATGGCCGGACATCGTGGTGGGCCTTGTCATCGGCGTCATCAACCTGCGCGCAGCGAATGAGGTCTTCGAGCAGGCACGCGCCGAAGACCCCGAGTTGGAAGAAGACTAATTACTTGTACGCCGAGAAGCCCGTGATCTTCTTGCCCATAATGAGCGACTGGACGGTGTCCGTGCCCTCATAGGTGTGCATAGCCTCGATATCGGCGAAGTGGCGAGCAATGTGATTATCGAGCAGGATGCCCACGCCGCCGAGCATGTCGCGGGCATCGGCAGCAATGCGGCGTGCGGCGCGGGTGTTGTGGAGCTTGGCCATGGACGCCTGCTCTGGGGCGAGCGTGCCCTCCTCCTCGCGAGTGGAGGCCTCGCGACACATGAGCATCATTTGGCTGAGGTCAAGCGCCATATTCGCCAGGCGCTGCTGGATAATCTGTGCCTGGGCGAGCTCGCGGCCGAATTGCTGGCGCTCGAGAACATACTCGCGTGCGATTTCGTAGCAGGCGACGGCCGAACCCAGGGCCATCCACGCCACGCCAATGCGCGTCGCCATGAGCACGCGTGCGGTGTCTTTGAAGCTCTTTGCGTTGGGCAGCCGATTCGCCGCCGGCACGCGACAGTCCCTGAGTGTGATGTGCGCCTGGTGGATGGCGCGCAGCGAGAGCTTGTTCTCGATGACGGTCGCGGAATAACCCGGGGTGTCCTGCGGAACGATGAAGCCGGAGACGTCGCCGGACTCGAGGCGAGCGTAGACGATGGTGATGCCGCCAGAGGCGCCGTTGCCGATCCACTTCTTCTCGCCGTTGAGGATGAACTCATCACCGTCGCGCACGGCGGTCGTCTCCAGGGCGATGGAATCCGAGCCGTGATTCGGTTCTGTGAGCGCAAAGGAGCCAAGCAGCGAGCAGTCGGCCATATCGGATAGGTACTTTTTCTTCTGCTCGTCAGAGCCGAGCATCGCAATCGACCGCATGGCCAGGCCCGCCTGGACGGCGATGACGGTGCCCATCGAAGCGTCGATGCGCGTGATTTCCATGAGCGTCAAACCTGCCCCTAACGAGGACATATGCTCATGACCGTCGACCTCGAGGCCGTCTGTCATGACGTCCTTCTCGCCGAGCACGCGAACCAAGTCGAGCGGGTACTCCGCCTTCTGCCAGTGCTCGTTGATGACGGGGAGGCAGGCGTCGCGGAAGGAGGCCGCGCGGGACCATGTGGCGGCATCAGCAGCACTGAGCCCGTCGAAGACGCCCAAGAAATCGGTTGTAGACTCAAAAAGGTTGTGTGACATGACGCCTCCCGGCACGCTCGTATACGAATGATTATTAGTTTGATATTGTGATGGGCACAACACATCTTGTCAAGCGCTCGACCCATTTCCCTATCCAGAAAGGCAGCCCGCGCCATGGCCAATCAGAAACGCCGCGACCAGATCTCCGCCGCAGCTCTCGCCCTCTTCGATGAGCGCGGCTACCACGCTACGGGCATGGAAGACATAGCGAAGGCGGTAGGCATGCGCGCCTCCAGCCTCTACAACCACTTCCACTCCAAGCAGGAAGTCCTCGCGGACATCTCAATCACCGCCATGGAAGACATGCTGCGCGCCAACGCGGCGGCACTCGCCGGCATCACGGGGCCACGCGAGCGACTCGCAGAAACCATGCGTACGCACATCGTTTACCACACCACGCAGGCCATGCGCGTGCGCGTGCTCACCGCACACATTTCATCCCTCGAAGAACCGAGCCACTCCATCGTTCTCCAGGCCCGGCGCGATTATGTCGCGCGCTGGATGGCCGTGGTCAACGAGGGTGTGACGGAAGGAATCTTCAGCGCACCCGACGTAAAAATTGCGTGCTGGGCGCTCATCGACATGGGCCTCGGCGTGGCCAATTGGTACTCGCCAGAAGGCGCGTATTCACCGCAGCAACTGGGCGAGATGTACGCCCAGTTTGCCCTGCGCCAGCTAGAAACCCCCTAGATTCAAGTCACATGTTTTTAGAAATTGTGCTTGACGCCACATTGGACTGGCACTACCCTTGGCGTGCAATACGCGAATCGTCATTCGCATTTCGCGGTTGAATTCAGAGCACAAGGAGCATCCCCATGTCCACCCACAAAGTTGTATCCGACCTCTCTTCGGCACTAGACGGCCTGGAATCCGGCATGAGCATGGCCGTGGGAGGCTTCGGCATTTGCGGCAACCCGCTTGTCCTCTTGGAGGGCATCGTCGGCACCGGCGCCACCGACCTCGAGGTCTACTCCAATAACCCGGGCACGCAGATTGAGGACAAGCACCT
>NHCFD04200__coassemble_906_pt1 | contig 7695 bp, 5 predicted proteins | sample NHCFD04200__metabat2_high_PE_023 | metagenome-assembled genome bin NHCFD04200
CGTCCTGTAATTTGGAATGGGTGAAACGTGTTGCAGTTTTATCAGTACTCCTCGTCGGCGCCCTCGCGGGCTGTAATTACGAAGCCCCCGGCCCCGCAGTCGAACAGGCCGTCGGCTCCGATGTCGACGCCCCACGCGTGACCGTCAAGGACGCCGGCACCGGCGATAAGCGTGTCCTCGCCTACGCAGACATCGGCAAGGAACAGGCCGTCACCGTCGACATCACCTCCGGGTTCGCCCAGGACGTCGTCAAGGCTGACCGCGCAACGAACTTCGAGACCTCTCACCTCGACGAGAAGACCACTACTCTCCCGCTGAAAGGCTCCGTCGAGGAAGCCTCCGAGGCCACCGACGGCCAAGCCGAAGCCACCCGCAACGTCTTCTTCACCGTCGGCGTGCCGGAGTACTCCGGCAACGTGCAGATCGCATCCGCCGAGGGCTTCCAGTTCGGCTGGCGCGCCGTCGACTCCGGCCAGATGTCCTCGCTGCGCCTCGCCGCTCCCCAGGAGGGCACGGACGAGGCCCGTGCACTCGCGGAGACCGCCATTTCCACGCTCGTCTCGCTGCCTGTCGTCTTCCCCGACGAAGAAATCGGCGCCGGCGCGACGTGGACCGTCGAGTCCCGCGTCGCTGGCGGCTCGCCCCTGCTCCAGACCGTCACCTACACCGTCGACGCGCTCACAGACACCGGCGCGCAGCTTTCCATCGACGTCGACCAACGCCCGAGCCTCGGCGCCCTGTCGCTCGACGCCGCCACCCAGCCTTCCGATGCCTCCGCCTCTGCCGGAACCCTCGACGTCCGCTCCTCCGACTCGCAGGCCTCCGGCACGCTCACCGTCGACCTGTCGCAGCCGCTGCCCGTGGACGGCGACGTCGACGTGATGACCCGCGTCGTCTACGGCCAGGACGGCGGCGCACAGCCCGCCGTTGTTCAGACCACGAAGACCGGCCTCAAGTTCTCGCCCAACGCCGCAGACTAACGCTCCTTTGAAGAAGGAGACACCTTCTCGGTGTCACGGAGTTCGCCGTCGCGGGCCTCTCGCGGGGCGGCGCGGTCGCGCAGTACCTCGCCGCGACGAGCGGGCGCGTCACGCGCGACCACGGCACACGACAGCTGGTCAACGATGTCCGCAACGTATGGGTCACGCCCGCTTTCACCGGCGAGGCCGCCGGCGCTAAAACGACGAAACGCCCCGCGCAACAGCGGGGCGTAGGTCTTGAGGTGCTACTCAGCGGCCGGGGCGTCGACCGGAGCTTCCTCGGCTGGGGCTTCGCCAGCCGGAGCCTCGGCGGCGGGGGCACCCGAAACGGCCGGGTCACTGGCGGTATCGGCAGCGGTGGCGCCGGTCTGAGCGTTACACATCGCCGGAACCTGCTCCGGGGCGACGGTGCTGGTAATCAGGGTGCACGTCCAGGACTGGGAGAGCTTCCACACGCCGTCCTCGTAGACAAACTCGACTTGGTCCGCGGTCTGCGTGTTCGGGTTATCCGGGGTCGTGAACTCCACGGTGGTAAGCAGGCTGTCCGGGGTGTAGCCCGGCACGACCGGGTCGACGACGGTGAACGTCGCGCCGGACTCGGCCTTGGACGCGGCCATCGTGTCGAAGAGCTCCGGGGCGGACTCGCCGCCCTCGACGGTCTGGGTCTTCTCCTCGAGCGGAACGTTGGGATCCGTGGCCTTGGCGAGGATCGCGTTGAGGTCAGCCGCGGTGGGTAGCTCAGCCGGAGCGGTCGCAGTATCCGAAGCAGCGGCCGAGGACGCGGCCGAAGTCTCGGCCGTGTCGCTGGAGTTCTCATCGGACGAGCAGGCCGCCAGGGTCGTGGCGGCGGACAGTGCCAGCGCGGCGGCGGCCAGCTTGGTGTACTTCACGATTTCTCCTTGGATCTCTATGGCAATAACGCCCAAGCCTACCCGCGCGCTGCGCCGCGCCTGGCATTCGACCCGGCTGCGTTCCCGGATTCACAGGTTTCCGGCACAGGGCGTTACGGCTCGTCTAAGCTGTGGGGCTATGACAACTGTGCTCATCTCCACCGGCGGAACCATTGCCTGCACCACCGACGCCTCGGGCGCGCTTGTGCCCACGAAAACCGCCGCGGACCTGGCGGCCTTGCTTGACGAGCCCGTGCGTGCCGTCGACTACATCCAACTCGATTCCTCCGCCGTGACGCTCGCGGACCTGGACGGGCTCATCGCCATGGTCATGGAGACGGCCGCGGACCCGACCGTGGAGCGCATCATCGTCACGCACGGCACAGACTCGCTCGAGGAAACCGCCATGGCGCTCTCCCTCTTCTATGACAGCCTCACCCCCGTCGTGCTCACCGGTGCGCAGCGGCCTTTCGATGCCGCCGAGCCCGACGGCCCCCGCAACCTCAACGACGCGCTGCATGCAGAGGGCTGCGGCGTGCTCATCCAATTCGGAGGCATGACCACCCCGGCATGGGGCGCGCGCAAGGAGCACACGCAGTCCCTGCGGGCGTTCGGCGCGGCGGAGGCCGACGTCCCCTCCGTCCTCCCGCTGCCCCGCCACCCGCTCGCAGGCCAGAAGGTCACGGTGCTCGCCGCCTATCCCGGCGCGCCGGGCGATCTTGTCGATGCCGCCGTGGCCGCCGGCTACCGCGGCCTCGTGGTCAAGGGCATGGGCTCCGGCAATGTGAGCCCGGGCATGGGCGCGGCGCTTGCCCGTGCCTTCTCCGCCGGCGTCCAGGTCGTTCTCACCACCCGCGTGCCTAACGGCCCGGTGTCGCTCATCTACGGCGGAGAGGGCGGCGGCGCGACGCTCGCGGCGAAGGGCGCGGTGGGCTCGGGCGTGCTTCACGCGGGCCAAGCGCGCATCGTGCTCGCTGCAGCACTGGCGACGGGCACCGACGTGCGCGAGCTCTTTTCTTAGAGTCCTAGTTCAAGTCCTAGCCAGCCGCGTAGCTGGCCGCGTGCCCGCTGCGAGTACATTGGCCAGCGTTGCTCGCTGTTTTTGTGGCACAGGAAGATGCCCTCGTCGGCACCTGTCTTGGTTGGGCGCCAGGAGCCGTCGATGCGCTCGATGTAGCCGCCGAGCTGCGGCGCGGCGTCGCGCGCCGAGACCGGGATGTCTTCTTCCTTGAGAGATTGCGAGAGCGAGAGCCCGCCCACGGGGATGTGTTTATGGGGAGCCGCGTTCCGGTGCGCGGCGAGACAGGCCGTGAGGTAGTCCTCGATGGTCGGCGCCGCGACGGCGTGCGGATGCCGGGCGCGCAGCTGCGCCGTCTCGAGGAAAGTACTGCCGTCCGTGGGCAGACGAAGGAGGACGGGGCCGGTGGCCTCGGATGGACTCGTGATATCTGAGTCGAAGCGGCCCTCCTTCTTGTGCTCGAGGTCGTCTCGGCGCTGGCGCAGGTTGGAGTCGCGGCCCAAGCGAGCAATCTGGATGCCAAGCTGGGTGCGCAGGAGATCGTCCTTCTCGGCGTCGCGCTCGATGTACTCGCGGTTCTGCTCGTACACGGGGTTCTCGTTCGCCGGAATGCCGACCAGCCCGAGGAGCTCTGCCTCGATGGAGCTCGCCTGCGCGCGTAATTTCTTGCGAGCGAAGCGGTGCTGGCCGCCATCGACCTCCACGCCCATGACGAGGTCGCGCTCTTGCGTGACGAGGAGGAAGTCGACGTGCATCCAGTCTTTCTGTGTATCGACCCCGCCGAGGTTCGTCACGGAACAGTGCTCGTAGAGCAGGAGATCGTGCGCGGCGGCGAGCTCGACGAGGAGGGGCCGCACGATCCGCTCCGGGGCGTCCCACGTGTTATCAGGGCGCTGGACACGTGGGAGGTCATCGAAAATGGACTCGATCTCGGTCTCAAGGACACCATAGGGAGCGGGCGCGTGAGCGCCCTCGCGGGCGATGTATTCGGCGAGCTTGCGCACGAAGAGCTGCTCAGACTCGAGGTCGTGGGCTTCGTCGGCGGGGTCCTTGACCTTGATGGGGCCGTGCGCGAGCTGCTCCTGCAGCGCGTCGGACATGAGCTTCGTCGACGCCACGACGCGCAGCTCCTTCTTCGCCCGCGAGACTGCGACGTTGATGAGCCGGCTGCCCTGCGACCACGGCCATTCCCAGTTGCCGTCCTCTACGGGCAGCAGGTAGACGAGGTCGAAGCCCTGGCCTTGGGACTTGTGGATGGTGAGCGCCTGGACGGCGCCGCCCTCGTCGTCGCGCTCCGGTTGCGGCGCGACCTTGGCGAGCTCTTTCGTCTCGTATTCTTTCTCGTCCAGGTCGAGCTCGTGCGCGATGAGCTCGGTGAGCCACTCGAGTTGGCCGCGAAACGGCGTGAGGATGCACACGGACATCTCCGGGTTCGCCGCGAGCCGCGCGCGCAGCAGCGGCAGCTCCTCTTCGCGGAAGATGGTGAGCTGCTTCGAGTTGGCGGAGCTCGAACCGGATCCCATCCACACGCCCTCGCGGTATTCCCCGTTGTACCAGCGCAAGGCCAGCGGAAACGCGGGCTCGGTGGGGCGCTGCGCCTTGCTTACGAGCTTGCCGTCGTAGACGTACTCGTTGTTAAACGCGATGATCGCCGGGTGGCAGCGGTAGTGCTCAACGAGCATCGTCGTCGGCGCCTGTGGAAACCGCTTGTAGCACGCGTCGAGGAATCTCTAATTCGCTGTCAACACATCCAGATCCGGATGGGGCGCGGGGGTGCTGCGGAGGACGCGGAGGCGGGCATCGGAAAGCACGGGCGCAAGCTGCTCCTCATCACCGACGATGACCGCGCGCTTCGCGGCGCTCAGCGCCACCGCGCCGACCACGACGTTGGTCTGCGAGGCCTCGTCCATGATGAGCAGGTCGTAGCGGGCATGCGGGGATGTGCCGTCCTTGAAGCACTTGCCCAGCGAGTGAATGGTCGAGGTGATGACCGGGTGCTCGGCCGTGAAGTTCGCGAAGGTGAGCTCGGGTTCGACCCCGCCTGGGGCTGCGGTGAACCCGAAGGGCTCCTTGTCTTCGAATGACGTTGCGGTCTCTCGCACCCTAGCGTTGCCCAGCGGCGCGAGAGCACAGGCGGCTTTGTAGAGCAGATTCTGCGGACCCGCGCGGTAGGCCTCGTCGAGCTTCTCCACAACGTTGGTGACTGCCTCGCCGTTGGAAGAGACGACTGCAACGCGCTCGCCGCGCTCGAGGGCGAGCGCAACGATGTGGAGGATGACCTCGGTCTTGCCCGTGCCCGGCGGACCTTTGATGATGGACACCGGCTCGCGAAGGGCGCGCTCGACTCCGGTGATTTGGGCATCGTTGAGGGGCACGCCGCCGGACCCCGCGAGACGCTCGCGAACGTCGACCGCGGGGCCGGGCGCCGGCAGCGTCCCCGCGCCCATGAACGCCGCAAGCGGCGAGTTCGGCACCGCGAGGTCGCGTGCGAAGTAATTCATGAAGTACCACGCGAGCGAGTAATTGGCCTGCCGGTCCATGTCGCGCAGCCCCGTCGCGGCATGAGACGGGTCCTTCGCGGGCTTGCCAAAACCCAAGATGCACGCTGCGTCCTTGAAATACTCGACGACGTCGCTCACCGTTACACCGCCTTGCAGTCGAAATCTATGCGTCAGGCTTGATGCTAGCGGTCGGCGTCGTCCTCCGCGGTGGATTCGAACCAGTCAGCCCAGTCGAGGCTGTCCAGCGGATCGCCGGGATGCAGCGCCGGGTCATCGACAGCGAAGGAACGAGTCTTGCCGGGGCCTGTGGCGCGGGTTTCGAAGCGCACACTCACCACGCCGTGGCCGGTGCCTTGGACCCAGCCGTGGCCGTACTCGTCGTGCACGATATCCTGCGTCGCCACCCACGTGTCTTCGGGGACGTCTTCGGTGACGACCTCGACGCGCTCGGGCACGCGACCGTCCGAGACGCCGGGCTCGTAGTCCGTGTCGTCGCGCGTCACCGCGAGCCGGTCGAGTTCCGGGAAGAGCACGTCCTGGCGGGCTTGCTCAAGACCCGAGTAGCTCACGCCCACAAGGCGAATAGGGCCCAGCTCGTCCGGGTAGCGCGCGACGCGGAATGCGGTGGCCTTGAGCGTGTCCAGATCGTCCGTCGCGTACGAGAGCGTGGCGGAGCGGGATTCGATGTGGAAGTCAGCCATGCGCAGCTTAAGCGTCACGGTGCGGGCGCCGCGGCCGTCCTTGAGGAGGCGACGGTGGGCGCCCTCGGCGGCGCGGACGATGGCGGCATCGACAGTCTCTTTGGTGAGGAGGTCTTTGGGATACGTGTGCTCCGTGGATATCTGCTTGGAGATGGCGCGCGGGGCAACGACGCGGTTATCGATGCCCTGCGCCATGAGCCACAACGAGCGCCCCACCGTCGAGCCGATAGAGATGTCGACCTCTTTCTCCGACATCGCAGCTAGGTCGCCGATGGTCTCGATGCCGATTGCTTTGAGCTTCGCGCCCGTCACTGGGCCGATGCCCCAGAGCTTCGTCACGGGCAGCGGGTGGAGCATGTCCAACTGGCGCTCGACCGGAATGATGTACACGCCGTCGGGCTTGGCCTCGCCGGAGCCGATTTTTGCGAACTGCTTGCCAGAACCTGCGCCGATGGACGCGGGCAGGCCCGTCTCTTCCCGAATCGTGCGGCGCAGGTCCTCGCACCACTCGCGGACCTCCTCGGGCGTGGCACCCACGAGCTCGGGCGGCTCGAGGAAGGCCTCGTCGATGGAGAGCTGCTCAAAAACCTCGATGCGGCGAGCGATGGCCTGAAAGACGCGGCGCGAGGCCGCCGAATACACCGGAAAGCGCGGGCGCACGACCACGCCGCGCAGTCCCACGAGCTGCTGCGCGCGGTACATAGGCATGGCGGAATGCGCGCCGAACTCGCGAGCTTCATAGGACGCGCCCGCCACGACGCCGCGGCCCGACAGCCCGCCCACGAGGACGGGCCGGCCACGCAGGGTAGGCCGGGTCAGCTGCTCACACGACGCGAAGAACGCGTCCATGTCGATGTGTAAGACCCAGCGCTGCATGCAGGTCAGTCTATCGTGGGAGTTCGCCCGAGCCGAACATAAGGGCGAACGCTACGGGTGAACGCTTCGGGCGGTGCGGGGCGACCGCCGTGACAGCGAGCCCGATGCCCGCGACCTCCGGCAGCGTGAGCCACTGGCGCAGCGCCACCGCCCCACCACCGCGGCCACGAGGGGCAGGATGGCGTGGAGCAGCGCGAAATACGCCGTACCTGCCATGCGCAGCACGACATGGTCGAGCGAATACGGAATGGCGGCCGACAAACGACCGCGCGCCAGCCCCACGCTGCCACGGCGACGGGGCCGAGGAACTCGATGGCCACCGCCGCGCCCAGCGGGACGGAGTGGATGGCCTGGTAGAAGACCATATTCATACCCATCGTCACCACGCCGCAAACCGCGACGCGGAATCACGCGACGACGACGGGCGGGAACTGCGCAAAGAGCCCCACCGCGACGGCCGCGCCCGCATTGAGCGACAGCCCTAAAGCGAACATGACGCCCGACGCGCGCCAGCGGCTCACGGGGAAGGGATGCGACCACGGTCACGCCTTTTCCGGATGTGTCTCGTACATCATGGCACACTGGATGGTATCTATTGCTCACTCGATGGGGTGCCTACTTGCAATGGATGCAACATAGATACAAGATGTATCCATGACCAGTTCACCACCCGCTGCCGAGCGCGCCTATGAGTTTGTAAAGAACCGCATCATCAGCGGCGACTACACC
>NHCFD04200__coassemble_908_pt1 | contig 7685 bp, 6 predicted proteins | sample NHCFD04200__metabat2_high_PE_023 | metagenome-assembled genome bin NHCFD04200
AGGAATTATCTATTCACTCGGCGCGCTCATCTATGGCTTCAAATGGCCCGGGCGCAACGCCCAATGGTTCGGCTATCACGAACACTTCCACACCGCGACGGTGGCCGCGGCTATCGTGCACCTCGTCGCCGTGTGGATGGTCGTCGTGTCAGCGGCCTAGCGTGCTGACCGCGCTGGCTGCCTCATGTGCGAGAGCCGCTATGCGCTGGGGATGTTGACGGACCAGAAAATGCCGAACTTATCCTCGACCTGGCCGTAGACATCACCCCACTGCTGCTTGTCCATCGGCAGGACGACGCGGCCGTCCTTGGCCAGAGCTTCGAACCAACCGCGCGCGGTCTCAATGTCCGTGGCGTCGCCGCCGATAGTGAGTGCGAAGCCGTTGAACGTACCGGCGGCAGCGTCGCCATCGGAGCCCATGAGGGTCCAGCCGTCCGCGGTTTCCAGGTGGGCGTTCATGATGCGGTCGGCGTGCTCGGCGGGCAGGCCGAAAGCAGCGCCGTCGTGCACTTCAGCAGTCTAGCGAAATGTTGTGGTTTAGTCCGTGGTGTCGTGGAGGTCGATGCCCGGCTCGGTGAGCATGGGCACGTTGGTCACCTCGGCGGGGCAGCCGAAGGCGTCGACGAGGACGTCAGACCACGGCGCGAGCGAGTCGACCAAGTCGTTCATCGCGGCGCGGGCCGCCTTGACGCGGCCGCCCGGCAGGAGGTTGTGCTCCTGGTACCACCCGGCGTGCTGCGTGATGATGTCGAAGGCGAGCAGCGTGCGCAGCTGTTCCATGACCTGGCGGGCCATCGAGCCTTCCTCGAGGGAGCGCTCAGCCTCAACCACGGCCTGGATGAGCAGCGCGTCAACTCGTGCCCAGCCGACGGCGATGAGATGGTCCTGGCACTTGTCCATAATTGCCGCGGCCTGGATGCGGTCGGCCTTGCGGGCAGGCTGGACGCGACGCACGAGCGAACGCAGGACCGACTGGGCGCGGTCATCGATAAGCCGCGTCTGGTAGGCGGCATCGAAAAGCGAATCTGCATTGACGAGGTCACGAATGTTCTGCAGGCGCGTGGTGAAGCCGGTGCGGCGGCGCACCACGTCCGAGGCAGTAGTCGCCGCGTACTTCACGGTGTCCCACGGGGTCATGTCGGCCATGTCGCGGCCGTAGGCAGTGAGCAGGTTCTTGCCCACCATCTGAATGAGCACCGTGTTATCGCCTTCAAAGGTCGCGTAGACGTCCGAGTCCGCGCGGTAGGTGGTGAGGCGGTTTTCCGTCATGTAGCCCGCGCCCCCGCAGGCCTCGCGGCATTCCTGGATGGTGCGCGTGGCGTGGGTGGTGTGTGCGGTCTTGATGGCGGCAGCGAGCGACTCCATCTCGCGGGAGGCGAATTTGTGCTCGTCCGTGGGCTCGGTGACGGACCACGCGCCGGAGCTTTGCTGTTCCACCTGCTCCTGGTAGCGGTCCAAGATCTGGTTGTGGAGAAGCTGCAGTGCGTAGGTGCGCGCGAGCGGGATGAGCAGGCGACGGCGGTGCTGGCGGTGTTCGATGAGTCGCTTATCGCGGCCCGTGGCGCCGGCGAACTGGCGGCGTCGGTTGGCGTAGCGCACAGCGATGGTGAGCGCGGATTGCGTGGCGCCGCCGGCCGCGCCGGAGACGCCGATGCGACCGCGGATGAGCGTGCCGAGCATGGTGAAGAAGCGCGCATTCTTATTCGCGATGGGGGAGGAGTACGTGCCGTCCTCGGCAACATCGGCGAAGCGGTTGAGCAGGTTCTCGCGCGGAATGCGCACCTTATCGAAGGCGATGGTGCCGTTGTCTACGCCGAGCAAGCCGCCCTTGGAACCGTGGTCGCCGAGGGTGATGCCGGGCAGCGGCTGTCCGTCTTCGTCGCGGATGGGCACGATGAAAGCATGGACGCCATTCGCGCGTCCATCGGAGTCGGGGGTGATGAGCTGAGCGAAGACTGCGGCGGCGCGGCCGTCGTTGGCGGCGTTGCCGATGTAGTTCTTCACTGCGGTGGGGCTGGGAGTATCAATGACAAATTCTTGCGTATCCGGGTCATAGGTGGCGGTGGTCTCCAGAGACTGCACGTCAGAGCCGTGACCACGTTCGGTCATGGCAAAGCAACCGGGGATGGAGAGGTTAGCCGCACCCACGACCCACTCGCGATGGCGTTCGGTGCCGAGCTGATCGAGCGCTCCGCCCCACAGGCCCCACTGCACGCCGGACTTGATGGCGAGCGAGCCGTCGACGCGGGCAAGCGCCTCGAGCGTGGTCATGGCGTCGCGCGGGTTGGTCGCGCCGCAGTTGGACTCCTGGAATCCCTGCTGGAAGCCGCCGAAGTCGCGCACGGCCGCGAGGTTGGCGAAGGTGTGCGCGCGGTGCTCCTCGAGGGAGGCACCGGGCAGTGGGTAGAGCGCCGGGTCATTCAAGAACTCGCGGGCCGCGGCGCGGAACTCCGGGTTGGAACCGTCCAGGAGGGCCTGGAGCTCTAGCGCGACGGTGGGATCGGGGTTGATGGGCAGGCGCGCGGGGCTGCCGGACTCTGGCCGCGCGGAATCAGCGCGGGGCTCGGGGGCGGGCTCGAAGTCGGGACGGGTAGCAGTCGGGGTGGTCATGGTGGTCTCCTTCGGTAAGTAGTAGTTATGCTTCGACAATCGCGGCGACGCCTTGGCCGCCGGCGGCACAGATGGAAATGAGCGCGCGGCCACCGCCGCGTTGGTGAAGCGCCTTCGCTGCAGTGGCGAGGATGCGCGTTCCGGTCGCTGCGAACGGGTGGCCCGCAGCGAGCGAGGAACCGTGAACGTTGAGCCTTTGCTTGTCGATGCCGCCGAGCGCGCCGGGCAGTCCCAATACATCGCGGCAGTACTCGTCCGACTCCCAGGCGGACAGGGTGGCGAGGACCTGGGAAGCAAAGGCCTCGTGGATTTCGTAGAGGTCAAAGTCCTGGAGCGTGAGCCCCTGGCGTGCCAGTAGGCGGGGCACCGCGTGCGTGGGGGCCATGAGCAGGCCCTCCGTGCCATGGACAAAGTCGACGGCGGCGGTCTCCGAGTCGACGAGGTAGGCGAGTGGCTCGAGGCGGTGCACGGCGGCGAACTCCTCGGTGCCGAGCAGCGCGCAGGACGCGCCGTCCGTGAGCGCCGTGGAGTTGCCCGCGGTCATCGTCGGCTCGTCTTGTTCCTTGCCAAAGACTGGCTTGAGCTTGGCGAGGGCCTCTTCACTGGTGTCGCGGCGCAGCACGCCGTCCTCGCGCAGGCCCTGGAATCCGGTGACGAGGTCGTCGAAGAATCCGGCGTCCCACGCGGCCGCGAGGTTGCGGTGCGAGGCCGCCGCGAGCGCGTCCTGATCCGCGCGGGTCACGCCGAACTCGGCGGCGGTGCGGGCTGCGTGTTCGCCCATGGACAGGCCGGTGCGCGGCTCGGCGTTGCGCGGCTGCTCCGGTGCAATCTGGTCCGGGCGCAAGGAGCCCACAAGCTTGAGACGCTCGGGCACGGAGCGCGCCCGCGTGAGCGCGAGCAGGGTGCGCCGGAGCGAATCGTTGAGGGCGAGTGGGGCATCGGATGCCGAGTCCGTGCCGCCGGCGATGCCCGCCTCGATGCGGCCCGCGGCGATGGCGTCGGCCACCGTGACCGCCGCGGTGAGTGAGGTCGCGCAGGCTTGCTGCACATCGAGCGCCGGCGTTTCGGGAGCGATCGCCGAGCCGAGGATGGACTCGCGCGTCAAGTTGAAGTCGCGCGAGTGCTTGAGCACGGCGCCGGCGGCGACGAGGCCGAGACGTGCGTCTTGCAGACCGTAGCGGGCGACGAGTCCGTCGAGCGCCGCGGTGAGCATGTCCTGATTGGAGGCCCGCGCGTAGTGCTTGTTCGCACGGGCGAAGGGGATACGGTTGCCGCCGAGGATGGCGACGCGAGTGCGGGTCATGGGGTCTCCTCCATAAGCGAACCGGAATTAGTATGTTGTGAATCACACTCTAGCGTGTATCGTATGGATTGTCACTAACAAATTTTTGCTTTTGAGGAGGAAATCACCATGTCAGTAGCGGAAAAGCTTATCAGTTCCCCCGTCGCGGCGAAGGCCGGCGTGCCGCAGGGATATCCCCTAAAACGCTATGAGGTAGGCGAACCGCCGCTCGTAGGATCGGTCGAATGGAGTCCCGGCGCGTGGTCGGACGGCCTGCGTGCGCTCCTGCCTTCTGGCACGGGCGAGACCGCCGGACTCGTTTTCGATGCCACCGGCCTGGACGGGCCGGAGGATCTGCGGCAGCTCTATGACTTCTTCCATCCACGCCTGGGTGGGCTTGCGCCGAACGCGAAGCTCGTCGTTCTCGGCGCAGCACCGGAAAAACTTGAGGGCACCGCCCGCATTGCCGCCCGCGCACTCGAGGGGTTTACCCGCTCGCTTGCTAAGGAACTGCGCAAGGGCGCGACGTGCAACCTCGTTTACGTCGACCCGGCAGGCGGACCAGGGCACGCGGCCTCGACGCTCGCGTTCCTGCTCTCGCCGCGCTCGGCCTTCGTGGACGGCCAGGTCTTCCGCGTCGGCACCGCGGACGCCCCGACCTGGGAGGCACAGCGTCCCCTCGACGGCCGTCTCGCGGTGGTCACGGGTGCGGCGCGCGGCATCGGCGCGACCATCGCGGACGTGCTCGCGCGCGACGGCGCTGACGTTATCTGCGTTGACGTGCCCGGCGCCAGCGAGACGCTTACGGAGACAGCGAACCGCGTCAAGGGCACTGCTCTGCCCCTCGACGTCACGGCTGCCGATGCCGCCTTCCGCCTTGCCGAGCATGCCCGCGCCCGCTACGGTCGCACGCTCGACGTCGTCGTCCACAACGCCGGCATCACGCGCGACAAGCTGCTCTTCAACATGGAGCCCGGCCAATGGGACGCGGTGCTCGCCGTCAACCTCGGCGCGCCCGTGCGGATCACCCAGGAGCTCCTCGAGTCCGGCGAGCTCGCCGAGGGCGCGTCCATCATTGGCGTGTCCTCCATGGCAGGTATCTCCGGCAACCGCGGCCAGACGAACTACGCGACGACGAAGGCGGGCATCATCGGCCTCGTGGACGCACTGCACGGCCCGCTCGCGGAGCACGGCTCGACCATCAACGCGGTCGCGCCGGGCTTCATTGAAACCGCGATGACCGCAGCCATGCCGCTGGGCCCGCGCGAGATTGGCCGCCGCATCAACTCGCTGCAGCAGGGCGGCAAGCCCGTGGACGTTGCCGAGACCGTCGCTTATTTCGCGGCCGCCGCCTCCCGTGCGGTAAGCGGCAACGTGGTCCGCGTCTGCGGCCAGAACATGATGGGAGCGTGACACGCCCATGCGTGAACTCGACCGCTTGCCCGACATGAACGCGCTCTACCCGCGCCTCGTGGCCTCGGCTGCCCGGCGCGGCCCGCGCTCCGGCGACCCCGAGGGCGTGCGCGTGCGCGACGTGACCGTGGACCCGGCCCAGCTCGCGCGTTACGCCCGTGCGACCGGCTTGACCCTGCGCGACGAGGCGCCGATTACCTTCCCCTTCGTCCTCGCATTCCCGCTCGTCATGGACGTGATGGCCACGCCCGAGTTTCCCTTCGCCCCGCTCGGCGCGGTCCACATCGCGAACTCCATCCGCCAGTCCGCGCCCCTGCGCGTCGGCGAGACCTATGACATCGAGGTCACCCTCGAGCGCACCCGCCCGCACAAGCGCGGCACCCTAGTAGATATGCGTACTTTGTTCTTTCCCAGCGGCGAACGAAGTGAGCCGATTGGGGAGCAGACGTCCGTCTTCCTCGGCAAAGGAAAGCCCCCGGCCGGCGAGCCGGAAGGGGGACGCGTCGTGGGGGAGGGGGAGACATCGGCAAGCGTGGCCGAGTGGCGTTTCACGCGCGCGGACGTGCGCGACTATGCGGAGGCTTCTGGCGATCGCAACCCCATCCACGTGAGCCTTGTGGGTGCCAAGGCCTTTGGATTCCCCGCACCGATCGCGCATGGCATGCTGCTCGCCGCGCGCATGGCGGCGTGGGCGGACGCGCGCCGGGAGTTCGACATCGACTTTTATAAGCCGGTGGTCCTGCCCGCGCGGGTGACGCTCCACGCCGGGGACGTGCTCGAGCTGCGACGCGGGGAGAAGCTCCACGCGCGGGCGCGGGCGGTCTAGCTGCCGAAAATCGTGCTGAGCCCGCCCCGCAGGTTTTAAAGATTGTCGGCAGGACCGCGGCGCGGGCACGCATCCTGGCGCAGTGTCCGGGCAGAAGTCCGAGACCGCGGCATGACGCCATGATGGTGAACGACCAGGTCACGCCGAAGCGGTCCTCGAGCTGGCCGTAGTAGGAGTTCTACTGCTGCAGGGTGAGCGGCAGGTTCACGGTGCCGTCGGCGGCCAGGCCCTCGAACTGCGCTTGAGCTCGCCGCCGAAGACCTCGTGGTAGAACGTGAAAGCCTCACGCGTGGTGCCGTCGAAGAAAAGATAAGGCTCGATGGTCGCGTGCTGTTCTGGCCCAGCTGACGGGATAAGGGGGCATCGGAAAGCTAGTCGATGTGCTGAACCTTCGGCGCCACGATGAGCGGCTGCGGGGAGTACTTGCCGCGCAGGCCGCGCAGGATGTGGGCGTGCTCGGCTAGGCGAATGTCCTCTTCGGTGCGCGGGGTAAATTGGCGGGCGCCGAGGGGCTGCCAGTCGTTATCGATGGCCATGTAGGACACCGTCGCGTGGATGGCGGTCTTGAGGTTCGCGCGGCCCTCGGCAGGCGCGCCGGAGCGTACGTGGATCGACAGCTGCATGGTGCGGGTATCCGTGACCATCATGCGGGCGTCGACCTCGATGAGATCACCGATGGAAATGGGACGGTAGAAGCGAATGCCGCCCGCGTAGGTGGCGATGGTCTGCTCGCCGGACCACTCCATGGTGCACGCGGTGCCGGCCTCATCGATCCATTCCATGGCCGTGCCGCCGTGGACCTTGCCGCCCCAGTTGACGTCCGTGGGCTTGGCGAGGAAGCGGTTGACCATGCGCGGGGCATCCGAGGGCCCGTCGTAGGTCTGCGTGTCCATCTCTGCCTCGATGGCCTTGCGCAGCTCGATGCGGGACTTCGCGGCGGCCTCGACGCGCAGCTCGTCATCGGTCCGGGGGACGAAAGAGGGCACTGGGGTCGGCTTGCCCGTCGTCGGGTCCTGGGCCACGAAGATGACGAGGCAATCACATGCGCGGGTAAAGAAGCCGTCACGCGGGTCGGCGGAGAGCACCTCGTTGACGATGTGCATGGAGGTGCGGCCCGTCATAGCAATGCGCGAGCGGATCTCCACGATGTGGCCGGAGGGGATGGGGCGCGTGAAGTGGATGTGGCCGACGTAGGCGGTCACGCAGTACGTGCCGGACCACTGCGCGGCGCAGGCGTACGCGGCCTTATCGATCCATTCGAGGACGCGGCCGCCGCCGATGCCCTGGGCGCCCGCGATAAGCAGGTCCGTGGGAGCGGCCATAAAGCGCAGCGTGAGGGACGGGGACGGGGTTTCAGCGTTAGCCATGTCACTACCTTAAAGTTCGTGGATCACATTCGCAGGCAAAGGGTATAAGTCGTCGCGACGGGTCTACAATCCGGGGGTATGAAGAAGGTGCATGACCCCGCCGCCACCCGCGCCGCCGTCGCCGCTGTGGAAGCCTGGGTGCGCGACCCGGCGTTGCCGGCTCCCTCCCGCTCGCAGCTTGCCGATG
>NHCFD04200__coassemble_923_pt1 | contig 7573 bp, 4 predicted proteins | sample NHCFD04200__metabat2_high_PE_023 | metagenome-assembled genome bin NHCFD04200
CCAGCGGCACGGCGTACTCCATCTCGTGGAAGCGCACGCGACGCGGTGAGACGAACACGCCGTGGTTCGTGCCACGGTAGTGGTTGTGCGAGAGCGCTGCGGTCGCGATGCGGTTGGCGTAAGGGATCGACGCGGGCACGGCGCGCCCCACCGCCAGGGCCGCAGCGAAGGCGCCGTTGCCCACGAGTTCCTCGTCGAAGAATTCCTTCCACTTCGGACGCGGGCCCACCTCATGCGCGACATCGGGCGCGAGGCGCGTATTGCGCTTGATCTGCACGCGGTCGGTATGCGGGAACCAAAAGCACTCAAAGTGATCCGCGCTGCGGGCGTGGGCCTCCCAGTTATCAAGGATCTCGTCGAAGTCGCCGCCGATTTCCTCCGCGACGAGGTCAAAGGCGTCGACACACTGCATCTCCACTTCGACAATGATGCCCAGCGCGCCCACGGAGACAGTAATAAGGCGCAGCAGCTCCGGTTTCTCGTCAAGGGAGTAGTCGCGGCGCTGGCCGGCGGCATCGATAAGCAACAGCGCCGTGACGGTGCCGGCGAATCCGGTAAAGCCCAGGCCCGTGCCGTGCGTGGAGGTCGACACCGCGCCGGCGAGCGACTGCGGGTCCACGTCGCCCTGGTTGGCGAGCGCCAGCCCGAAGGGCGCAAGCAGCCCCGGCACAGTGCGCAGGCGCGTGCCGGCGAGGAAGCGCACGCGCTTGCGGTCCGTATCGACGCTGACGATGCCGCTGAGCTTGTCCAGGTTGACCATCGTCTCCGTGCCCGCGGCGACGGGCGTAAAGGAATGCCCAGCGCCCACAGTCCGCACGGAGGCCCGTGCGGTGCGCACGAGGTGTTGCACCTCCGCGATGGTCGCCGGCTGGAGGAAAGTATGCGGCTGCGTGCGCACGGAGCCGGACCAGTTAGAAAAGTTCACCGGCATATCCATCCTTTACCGCGATAGGTGCTCCACTCCTCCACCGTGCCGTCGTGACGCACGGCGAGGAGCGAGTCCACGTTTTCTGTCATTTCGCCAGCCTTCGCGTGGCGGAACCACACGAGGTCGCCCACGTTCACGTTCTTCACCGCGCGACCATGGAGAGGGGTCTGCACCTCGCCGGCGCCCTCCGTGGCCGAGTACTTCAGTCCCACCGGCAGCACCGGGACCGGCACGCGGTCCGCGGCCGGCGGACCAGAGGCGATCCAACCGCCCGAGTTCACGGTCGCCCAGCCCGGTGCCGGAATGCGCGAGACCTGGCAGACAAAGAAGGCCGCCGCGCGGTGCTCGAGCGCCGTGAACCGATCGAAGATGGCCGGGGTGTACAAGCCGGAGCCTGCGGCGAGCTCGGTGAGCGTGCCCTCCGCCGCGGATTCGTGGAGCGAGCCCGTGCCGCCGTTGACGAACTCGAGGTCCGCGACCTCACGCGCCGCCGCGATGCAGGCAGCCCGGCGCGGCGCGAGATCGTTGAGCGAACGCGTGCGTATCCAGCGCTTCACCGCGCCCACGGGCCCGGTCTCGCCGCCCGCCACGGAGGCGACCTGGCCTTCGTAGGCCATCATGCCCACCAGTTTCAGATTCGGACGCCCCACGATGTCGCGCGCGAACGCCGCGACCTGCTCCGGCGTGCGCAGCGGGGAGCGCCGCGGCCCGAGGACGAGCGCGCCGAGCTTCTCCGTGGGCAACCGCAGCGTGCAATCCAAGTCAATGGCCACGCGCACGGGACCCGCGCCAAGCGAGTCAAGGAGGTCGAGGTGCGCCGTCTCATCGACCATCACCGTAATAGTCGCCCGCAGCTTCTCGTCGGCGGCGAGCTGCGCCAACGCTGGGCGATTGACGCTGGGATAGGCCACCACGATATCGGTGAACCCCTCGCCCACCAGCGCGATGACCTCAGGAATGGAGAACGCCAGGATGCCCTGGAAACCGTCGAAAGACAGCGTATAACGCAGGGCCTCGACGCTGCACAGCGACTTGGAGGCCACGCGAATGGGCAGCCCGCCGGCGCGGGCGACCATGGCGCGTGCGTTGCTTTCAAAGGCGTCGACGTCCACCGCGCCCAGCGGCGCGACGCTCGTTCCCGCGCGCACGCGCTGGTCCACGGCCACACGCAGCGCTTGTGAGGGCTAGATCTCAGTGACTGCCATAGTGTAAGGATAGTCACACCAATAATCGCTAGAATGGGATTTTATGAAAACCTTTCGCTCGCCCTCGCTTTCCGTTGAACTCGCCGCTCGCCTGCGCACGATCCTCGACTCCGCACCGGCTGGCGACGTGCGCGGCACCGGCCCCGCGCACATCGCGGTAGCCCCCTGGACCGGCGAGGAACTCTTTGCCTTTCCCACCGCCACCGCACCCGACGTCGAGGCCGCCGTTACGGACGCCCGCGCTGCACAGAAGGTTTGGGGCAACACCAGCTTCGCCGAGCGCCGCCGCGTGTTCTTCCGCCTCCACGACGCGCTGCGCGCGAGCGAGGACACCGTCCTTGACCTCATCCAGGCCGAAAACGGCAAGGCCCGCGCCCACGCCTATGACGAGGTCATGGACCTCTACAATTGCGCGCGCTTCTATGGTCAGCGCGCCGCCCACGCCTTGCGCGACGAGCACCACCGCGGCGCCTTGCCTGTGCTCACCAAGACGCGCACGCAGTATTACCCGCTCGGCGTCGTGGGGCTCATTTCCCCGTGGAATTATCCGCTCTCCCTCGGCGTCGGCGACGTCCTCGCCGCGCTCGCCGCGGGTAACGCCGTGGTTCACAAGCCGGATTCCCAGACCACGCTCACGGCCATCTACCTGCGCCGCCTCGCCATCGCCGCGGGCCTGCCCGCGGGTGCGTGGCAACTCGTGCCGGGCCGCGGCGCCGAGGTCGGCGACGCGCTCGTGCCTCTCGTGGACGGTTTATCTTTTACCGGCTCGACGAAGGTGGGCAAGCAGCTCGCCGCCCAGGCTGCCGAGCGCCTCATTCCCGCCATGCTCGAGCTGGGCGGTAAGAATCCCGCGCTCGTGCTTGCCGATGCCCCCGCCACCGCCCCCGCCCTCGTCCGCACGGCATTTTCCTCCTCGGGACAGCTGTGTATGTCTGCCGAGCGCGCCTACATCCATGCCGATGTCTACGACGAGCCCCTCGCCGAACTGAAGCAGGTCCTCGACCGCGAGGTGCTCGGCGCGTCGTTTACAGACGCGGCGACCATCGGCACGCTCACCTCGGCAGGGCAGCTCGAGACTGTCCAACGCCACGTCGACGACGCGGTATCCAAGGGCGCAACTGTCGTTTACGGCGGCAAGGCCCGCCCGGAGCTCGGACCGTTCTTCTTCGAGCCAACCGTTCTCGAGGGTGTCACGGAAGACATGGAGTGCTACGCCGCCGAGACCTTCGGCCCCGTGCTTTCCCTCTATAAGGTGAATTCGGACGAGGAGGCCATCGCACGCGCGAACGACACGTCGTATGGCTTGGCGGCCTCCGTGTGGTCTGGATCCGAGCGCCACGCCTGGAACGTGGCCAGCCGGGTGGAAGCCGGCATGGTCAATATCAACGAAGGCTTCGCGGCGGCCTACGGCTCCATCGCCGCGCCGGGCGGCGGCGTCAAGGAATCCGGCCTCGGCCACCGCCACGGCGAGACCAGCCTGCGCCTGTGGTCCAACGAGCGGACGGTCGCCGCGCAACGTCTCCACCCGCTCGCGCCCTCGACGCTCCTGCCGCCCGAGCGTTTCCGCACGCTCATTACGACGGGCATGCATGTGATGAAGACGTTGCGACTTTAAGCGGGATTTCACGACAACGAAGCCCTCCAGATCGCGCGATCTGGAGGGCTTCGTTGTCGTGAAAAGCCGGTTAGACGTTGACGAGCTCCGACTCGTTGTCGTCGCCGGTGAGCATGGTGTGTGAGCAGGCTCGGGCTGTGGCGGCGGGTGAGTCTAGCCGCCGATCTTGAAGTCGCAGACGTCGCCGTCCTGCATGATGTAGTCCTTGCCTTCCTGACGAACCTTGCCGTGAGCGCGGGCCTCGGCCATGGAGCCAGCCTCGTCGAGGTCGTCGAAGGAGACGATTTCCGCCTTGATGAACTTCTTCTCGAAGTCGGTGTGGATAACGCCAGCGGCCTGCGGGGCGGCGGAGCCCTTCTTAATCGTCCAGGCGCGCGCTTCCTTCTCACCGGCGGTGAGATAGGTCTGCAGGCCAAGCGTCTCAAAACCAGCCTTGGCGAGCGTGGCCAGGCCCGGCTCGGTCTGGCCCACGGACTCGAGGAGCTCCATGGCCTCATCCTCGGGCAGTTCGAGCAACTCGGTCTCGGTCTGGGCGTCGAGGAAGACGCACTCCGCCGGGGCGACGAGCTCTGCGAGCTCGGCGCGCTTGGCGGCATCGGTAAGCACAGCCTCGTCCGAGTTGAACACGTACAGGAAGGGCTTAGCCGTCATGAGATGGAGGTCGCGCAGCGGCGCGAGATCGAGCTCGCCGTTCTTCGCGGCGGCGAAGAGGGTACGGTCATCCTCGAGGACGGCCTGAGCCTTCTTGGTCTCCTCGACTTCGACGGCCTTCTCCTTATCCTTGCGGGCTTCCTTCTCTAGGCGCGGCAGAGCCTTCTCGATGGTCTGCAGGTCAGCGAGGATGAGCTCGGTATTGATGACCGAGATATCGTGCGCTGGGTCGACCTTTCCGTCGACGTGGATGACATTGTCATCGGAGAACGCACGGACGACCTGACAGATGGCGTCGGCTTCACGGATATTGGCGAGGAAGGCGTTGCCCATGCCCTCGCCCTTGGAGGCGCCCTCGACGATGCCGGCGATGTCCACGAAGGACACGGTCGCGGGCAAAATGCGCTCCGAGTTGAACATCTCAGCCAAGCGGTCGAGGCGCTTATCTGGCAGCTCCACGAGGCCGACGTTGGGCTCGATGGTGGCGAACGGGTAATTCGCGGCCAGGATATCGGAACGGGTCAGGGCGTTAAATAGCGTGGACTTGCCCACGTTGGGCAGGCCGACGATTCCAAGTGTAAGACTCACGGGGCCAATCCTAACGCACCGGAAAAAATTTAAGGCAAGATGGTGGGGTGAGTTCTGACAAGCCCGACGCATCCCAGACAGACCCCAGCGCCCACCCCGAGGCCCTGGGGCTTTCCGCCAAGCCGAGCGAGGCTGCCGATGCCGCCCGCCTGCGCGGCGTCTCCCCGCACCCGCCGGGAGACCAGGTCGATCGTTCCGTCGTTGTCGCCGAGATGGTGCGCAACGTCTCGATGTGGACGCTGCGCCTGTGTATCATCGGCGCATTTATCTATGCGGCCGCGCGGATGCTGGGGAACTTCTGGCAGGGAGTCCTGCCGGTTCTGCTGGCGCTCATTATTTGTACGGTGCTCGCGCCGCTGTCGGGCGGGATGCGCAAGGCCGGGCTGCCCAGCGGGCTCGCCGCGTTCGCCTCCATCCTGCTGTTCTTTGGAATCGTGGGCGGCATCATCGCGTTTGTCGCGCCGAACTTCGCGCGGCAATCCCAGACGCTGTACTTACAGACGGTCGAGGGCATCCAGCGCCTGCAGCTGTGGGTCCAGGGTCCGCCGCTCGAGCTCGATAGCGACGAGCTTGGCCGCTATATCGACGAGGCCGCCACATGGATTCAATCCCGCGCGGGTTCCATCGCGGGCAGCGTCTTCTCCGGCATCGGCACCGTGACCTCCATCGTGGTCACCCTCCTCGTCGTCCTCGTCCTTACTTTCTTCTTCCTCAAGGACGGCCACAAATTCTTGGGCTGGCTGCGCGAGGCCACCGGCCGCCGCGCGGGCTGGCACCTCACCGAGCTGCTCACCCGCGCGTGGAATACGCTGGGCGGCTTCGTCCGCGCACAAGCGCTCGTCTCCGCCATCGACGCCGTCTTCATCGGTCTAGGACTTATCATCCTCAACGTGCCGCTCGCCATGGCGCTGGCGATTATCACGTTCTGCGCCGGCTTCATCCCCTTCGTCGGCGCCATCGTCGCCGGCGCGCTGTCCGTGACCATCACGCTCGTCTCCCTGGGGCTCACCAAGGCCGTCATCGTGCTCATTATCGTCCTCGTCGTCCAGCAGCTCGAGGGCAATGTGTTGAGCCCCTGGCTCCAGGCACGCGCCATGAACCTCCACCCCGTCGTCGTGCTCATTTCCGTCACCGTCGGCTCCGCGCTCTTTGGTCTCGTGGGCGCCTTCCTCGCCGTGCCCGTCGTCGCCGTGTTCGCGGTGTGCTGGCGCTACGTCCTCGAGGTCCTCAAACTGCAGTCGGGCGAGATCCACGTCGAGGACATCCGCTTCGAGACCGTCGCCGGCGAGCACATCGGTCGCTACACCGAGGAAGAGGGCCGCTTGAAACGCGTCGCCCTGCGCGACAGCGAGTTCGCGGGCGAGGCCGCAGGTCGCGACACTGCAGCCGATGGCACCGACCCCACCACCATGGACGTCGACGCCGCGCCACACCCGGCCGAGCACCCGCGCAGTCGTCCGCAGCTCGACAAGGCCCGCGACATTATCGATAAAACTTTCGATAAGTTCCGGCGTTCCTAACCGCCCATGCCGACACCGTCTGGCAGGGTGGGGCTCCATGAGCTCCATCCTGTATTTGATTCTTGGCCTTGTTCTTGGCGCCGTGCTGGGCTGGCTCGCACACGCCTACCGCGTGGGCCAGTCTCCCGCGCCTGCTTTGCCTGCCGATGCCACCCGCGAGCTCACCGCCGGAGTGCGCGAGGGCCTCGCAGATTCACTCGACCGCCAAGTCGTCCCGCTTGAGAAGGCCATGGATCGCCTGGGCCTCCAACTCCAGGAGCTCGAGGCTGGTCGCGCCGCCGAATTTGCGTCGATCACCAGCCAGGTACAGGCCATCACGCGTACCTCGGCGCGGCTCAATGACCGCACTGACAAACTCGTCACAGCGCTGCGCTCCCCCAACGTTCGCGGCCGATGGGGCGAGATCCAACTCGAGCGCGTCGTCGAGCTCGGCGGCATGGTCAAGCACGTCGACTTCGACTCACAGGTCACCGCCACCCTCGACGGCCAGCGCGTGCGCCCCGATCTCGTCATTCGCTTGGCGGGCGGACGTCAGATCGTCCTCGATGCCAAGGTTCCTTTCAGCTCGTATCTTGACGCGCTCGAGGCCACAGACCCCGAAGAACACGCCGCTTTCCTGCGCCGCCACGCCCATCTCATGCGCAGCCACGTCGCGGCACTGTCCGGCCGTGAGTACATCGAGGCCTTCCAGCCCACGCCCGAGTTCGTGGTGCTCTTCGTCCCCGCCGATCCTTTCCTCGACGCCGCGCTGAGCGTCGACCCGGACCTCCTCGAGTTCGCTTTCGAGCGCAATATCGTCATCGCGACACCCACCACGCTCTTCGCCCTGCTGCGCACCGTCGCGCTGGGCTGGCGGCAGGAGGACATCTCGGACAAGGCGCGCGAGGTGCAGCGCCTGGGCCGCGAGCTCTACTCGCGCCTTAATACCATGGGCGAGCACTTTAATAAGGTGGGGCGCGGCCTCGAGCGCGCCATCGACGCCTTCAACGCGACGCTCGGCTCCGTCGACTCCCGCGTCATGGTCACCGCTCGCAAGCTCGGCGAGATGGACATCCCGGCGCGCACA